>Ga0304728_1000016_pt1 | contig 147576 bp, 113 predicted proteins | sample C_130625_MF_Meta_FD_190476 | JGI IMG/M metagenome (GOLD analysis project Ga0304728, IMG submission 190476) | Freshwater microbial communities from Lake Croche, Canada to study carbon cycling - C_130625_MF_MetaG (v2) (version 2) | ecosystem: Environmental > Aquatic > Freshwater > Lake | place... | reverse complement strand
GTACCACTCTTTAAGCTTGAATGCTTAAATATATTTTCTATAAATGGCTGAAATAATAGTGATGGTATGTTAATATCATTATCACCTGAATGGGTGTTATTGATTTCTATTTCAAAATTAGAAGCATGTACCATATTAAAATATTCAACAACTTTTTTTGCTTGCTTCAATTCAATTGACAAAGGAGAAGTTAAATACGTGTTTACTTTTAGTATGCTCTGAAAGTAAGACGAATGGTATTCAAAATATTGCAGCTGTTTTTCTTTCTCTAAATTAATCAGTGATTGTTGAAAAAACACCATATCGTTCAATAGCGCATGTGGAATTAATTGTGAGTGATAAAACTTTGCTTTATAAAGGGATAGTTTACTTAATAGATTGGCTATGATAATTAATAGCACAAAAAAGAATAGAAATTCTTGCATATTGATTGTAGATACTTGTGTTAATGATTTTCAGAGGGGGGTAACGTAATTTAAGGTTTATTTTTCAGAAATAATTTCCTTTCTAGCTTTTCCAATTTCATTAACAAAAGATTGAATATTTAGTATTAATTAAAAATAATTTATACATTATCTTTTTATTATTAAAAAGTTGTATTAATCAATCAGATTTAAACAAGTGTAACTTCAAATTAAAAAAAAGTATGAGCAAATCAATTTCTGTGATTTTTATAATGTTAATACTTATTATAAAAATAGATGCACAACCAACATTTCTGGTAAAGCCTTATTTGCAAGTAGGATATGAAGGAAAGCAGCAGGAACTTTCTTTACTATGGCACACTACAGATACCATAAGTAAATGGATTGTGGAAGTTAAAACAAACGCTAATTGGGTAGCATCTAAAGTAATAAATTTTAATATTGTAAATGTAAAAGACGTTTCTCCATTTGTGGTATATCATGCTACTTTAAAAGATTTAGAATTTGGCAAAGAATTTAGTTATCGTGTATCTAATAACAATAAAATTGTTTTCGAATCTAAAGCACATGCCCCAAAATCAAAAAACCAAGATTACAAATTTGTTGTAGTTGGAGATATTGGAGCATTAACAAAAGATCAAAAAAAATTAGCAACAATCATGAATGATTTAAATCCAGATTTCGTTGCTGTTCCTGGAGATATTGTATATGAAAATGGATTAATAAAAGATTATACTCAAAAATTTTGGCCAATCTATAATGCCGATCAATCAGACGCTTCAGGAGTACCATTAATGCGAAGAATACCATTTATTGCTGCTGTAGGTAATCATGATGCAGAAGACAGAGATATGGATAAAACACCTAGCGCTCTGAGCTATTACTATTTTTGGGAACAACCATTGAATGGACTTTCCTTAAAAGAAGGGTCTTCTATGGTTCCTGTTTTAAAAGGATCAGATGAAAATAAAAAAGCATTTTATACCGCAGCTGGAAAGGCTTATCCAAGTATGTCTAATTTTTCATACAATTATGCAAATGCACATTGGACGGTAATTGATGCAGATAATTATGTTGATTGGACAGATTCCACATTACTTAAATGGGTAAAAAATGATTTATTAAATTCAAGTGAGGTTAAATGGCATTTTGTTTTATTTCACCATCCTGGATTTAATTCATCAAGAGAACATTATGAGCAACAGCAAATGAGATTATTATCCCCCATTTTTGAAGCAGGAAAAGTTGATATTGTTTTTAATGGACATGTTCACAATTATCAAAGATCTTATCCTTTAACTTTTATACCGGATCGTAAAGGAGTCCAATTGATTGGTGGAAAAGACAATAAAACACTTAGAGGCAGACTAGTAAATGGGAAATGGATATTGGATAAAAAATTTGATGGCATCACTAATACGCAGCCTAATGGAATTTTGTATTTAGTTACTGGTGCTGGTGGGCAAGAACTATACAATCCAGAGCAAGAAAATGATTCAGATTCATGGCAAAAATTCACCTATAAGTTTTTCTCAACAGATCATTCATTAACATATATTGAGGCTAAAGAAAATACGCTACAAATAAAACAAATAGCCTCAAGTGGTAAAGTTGTTGATGAATTTAAGGTTACTAAGAAATAATAATGTTAATAAAAAAATAGATAATGCAACATTGCAAAATTGTTGTTTTTGAAACTCCAGAGAAATCATTAGAACTTGTTGAGACCTTGATTCCTGAGTTGAAGGAGCAAGAAATATTGGTTCGTAATGAATATGCTACGCTTTGTAGGAGTGATATTTATACCTATAGTGGTATGCGGAAAGAAAAAAATCCCACCATTCTTGGGCACGAGATAATTGGAAGAATTGTATCTTTTGGCAATAATGCTAGAGAATTAGATCTTAGAGGAAATCCTATAAAAATAGGCGATCGTATTACTTGGGCCATTTTTGCTAGTAATCCAGCATCTCCACTTTCTAAAAGGGGGATGCCACAAAAAGCGGCCGATCTTTTTAAATATGGTCATGAACAGTTAACGCCAGACAGCAGTTTGCATGGAGGTCTCAGTGAATATACACTTTTAAGAAAAAATACTCCTGTAATTAAAGTTGACGAACAGATTCCACTTCCTGTAGCTGCAATTATCAATTGTGCGGTGGCCACTGTTGCAGGTGCAATAAGAATTGCAGGAGAGCTCAATGAAAAAAATGTATTGATATGCGGAACCGGTATGCTAGGTATTATTGCATGTGCTATGTCAAATACAAAAGGGGCAGCCAATGTTTACGCAATAGATACTAATGCTGAAAGGCTTGAAATTGCCAAAGAGTTTGGTGCAACGGACACTTGTTTAATTGAACCAAAACAAAATGATTTACAAACATTATTTACTGAAAAAATAGGCAAACAAATTTCAATTGACGTATTGATAGACCTAACTGGTTCTCCTGATTCAATGGAAAATAGTATTGACGTACTAGGTATTGGTGGAACAGCTGTTTGGATAGGTGCTACTTTTCCACAAAGAAAAGTGCAAATAGATGCCGAAAAAGTAGTCCGAAAAATTTTAACAATAAAAGGCTTGCATAACTACAATGAATCCGACTTGCAAGCTGCAGTAACATTCATTGAAGAAAACTTTTCTGTTTTCCCTTTCGAAAAATTAATTTTTGATGGATTCAATTTAAATACGGTTAACGAAGCTTTTAAACAAGCAGTTGAACAAAATAATTTTCGTGTAGGAATCAAAACCGATGTCAATTAACAAATACTATTCAAGTATCCCTCTACTCAAATTATTCAAAATGAATTTTTTATTTGATAATTTATGATTGTTTCAAATTCTTTTTCCGAAAAAAAAAAGAATCGTTATTGGTTACATAAAAACCATCCAATAACATTTGTGATTTTTTCGGGAGCAGCAGCTTTTATTACCTATTGCAGTATGTACGCTTTTCGCAAACCTTTTGCAGCAGCAACATTTGAGGGGTTATATTTTTTGGGAATGGATTATAAGATCATTCTCATTATTGCACAGGCTATAGGTTATACTGCATCGAAATTTATAGGTATTAAAACTGTTTCAGAACTTGACCCGAATAAAAGAATACGGATATTACTCATACTAATGGGCATTGCTTGGTTATCATTATTACTTTTTGCTATCATTCCATTTCCGTATAATTTTTTGGTGTTGGTTTTAAATGGACTACCGCTCGGATTAATTTGGGGTATTGTATTTAGTTTTTTGGAAGGGCGTCGTTTTACAGAAGTGCTAGGAGCCATCATGGCCAGTAGTTTTATTTTTGCATCAGGTGTAGTAAAGGCCGCTGGTAGATTGTTGATTGATCATTTTGGGGTAAGTGATTTTTGGATGCCTTTTTTAACGGGTTTATTATTTACACCAATACTATTACTTGGTATTTACATGTTAGCACAAATTCCTCCTAGGGATAAGGAAGATGAGACGCATCGAACAAAGCGTCAACCCATGGATTTAAAAGAGAGAAAAATTTTCTTTTCAATGTTTGCACCGGGTATAATTCTATCAATTATTATATATGTTGGGCTTACTATTTTACGTGATCTCCGTGATAATTTTGCTGTTGAAATATGGGCTGGGCTTGGTTTTTCACATACGCCTGAAATACTTGCTTTGTCTGAAATTCCCATTGCTTTAGGGGTATTAACAATCATTGGATTGATGATACTAATTAAAAATAATCGTAATGCTTTTTATACAAATCAGCTTATTATTTTATTGGGTGGATTTCTATTATTTACAATTACATTATTGTTTATACAACATTTGATTAGTCCTTTAATATGGATGATTATGATAGGTTTCTCTATGTACTTGTCTTATATTTCTTTTCATGTAATGTTTTATGAAAGATGGATAGCACTCTTTAAATTTAAGAGCAATATTGGTTACCTCATGTATGTAAGTGATGCTTTTGGATACCTAGGAAGTACCTTGGTTCTTTGTTTCAAAGGCTCGGGATTTAAACGCTTAAGTTGGGTTGACTTCTTTAGTTATGCAGGATTAGCAATTGGCTTAATAATTGTAATTAGTTCAATTGTATCAATAGTTTATTTTCGAAAAAAGGAACAACAATTATTAACTAATCAATCAAATTTGGTTGATTAGTTGCTCCTCTTTTTTATGAATTCATTCAGTCAATGTTAAAATATTATTATCAAATTATTATCTAAAATTATAGCCATCTTATTTACGCAATCATTTTCTAATAAAGTCTAAATATTGGTGTGTTACCAACCTAACATTAACTTAATATAATTTAATATGTTTTTTACAATTTGTTAACATTAGGGTAGTTCTTTTGTAAAAAATATAAAAAACATGCGTTTAATTATTAAAAAGATGATAGTGTTTGTTACACTATTTATTGCTTTTCTGACAAATAGTATTGCTCAGGATAAAGTAATATCTGGAAGAGTAATAACAAAAACTGGAATTGGTATATCAGCAAGTTCTGTTCAAACAAATGGATCTAAAAGAACTGCATTGAGTGATAGTATGGGTAATTTTAAAATTAATGTAAGCGCACAAGACAACGCTTTAGTCATTAGTTCTTTAGGTTTTGTTTCTCAACAGTTCTCTCTTAATTCAAAATCATTTGTATTTACTTTATCAGACGACCCTAAAGTTTTAGGCGAAGTTGTTGTAACAGCATTTGGTATTAAAAGAGAAATTAAACGTTTGGGTTATACTATCCAAGAAGTGAAAGGATCTGATTTGGTTAAAGCTCGTGAGCCTAACGCAGTAAATTCATTGGCAGGTAAAGTTGCAGGTTTGAGTGTTGGTGCAAATGCCGAAATGCTAGGTCGTCCTGAATTAGTATTACGTGGTAGTAAAGATTTGTTATTTGTTGTTGATGGTTCTCCAATCAATTCAGATACATGGAATATTAGTGCGGATGATATTGAAACCTATTCAGTGTTAAAAGGACCTAACGCTGCTGCGTTGTATGGTTCAAGAGGAATTAACGGTGCTATTGTAATTACCACCAAAAAAGGTTCAAAAGATAAAAAAGGATGGCAGTTAGATTATAATAGCAGTACCTTATTTGAAAAAGGATTTATAGCATCTCCAGAAGCACAAACAGAATATGGTCGTGGTAATGGTTACCATTATGAGTACCAAGCAAAAGATAATGCAAACGTTTATGTACCTACTGCAGATGCATTGTACGATAATGGAAATCGTTTGGGTGAATTTGGTCCTCGTTTTGAAGGTCAGTTACTACGTCAATATGATAGCCCTTATGATTTGCTAACTGGTGTAAGATCTAAAACACCTTGGTTGGCTCGTGGTGTAAATAACTTTGAAAACTTTGTTGAAACAGGCTTAGTATCCACCAATAACTTAGCGGTTTCTGCAAGTGGTTCTAACTATAGTCTTCGCATGTCTTATTCTCACATGTATCAAAAAGGGGTATTTCCAAATACAAAATTAAATTCCGATAACGTAAATATTTCTACTAGTTATAATTTATCGTCTAAATTAACACTAGAGGGAAATATGAATTTGAATATTCAGTATACACCTAATATACCAGATGTTAGTTATGGACCTAATTCATATATGTACATGTTTAAGGTATATGGATCGGCAGATTATGATGTTAGGGATTTAAAAAACTATTACAAAGGGCCTCAAGGTGTACCTGGTTTAGTGCAGTATGCTCAAGAATATGGCCGTTTAAATAATCCATATTTTATGGCTGACAAATGGTTACGTAGCCATGACAAAACTGATATTTATGCTTATTTAAAATTAAATTATAAAATAAGTAGCGATTTAAATTTAAGCCTTAAATCTCAAGTAACTACTTGGAATCAATCAAGATCAGAGCAGGTTCCTTCATCTGCCAATTTAAATTCTTACACTGCATGGTATAAATTTGGTTGGTATGGAGATTATAGACTTGATACTCGTAAACTATTAGAAAACAATACAGATTTACAATTAACATATAATAAAAGAGTTAGTAAATGGAACTTTGGTGCTCTATTAGGTGGCAATTCTCGTTCATTTACTTATAATTCTTTTTATGGCACAACAAGGGCTTTAGCAATTCCAAATATTTATGTGTTGTCTAATTCTGTTCAAACACCTTTAGAATATACTTGGAACTCTAAAATGCAAGCCTATAGTGGTTATTATTCTGTAGATATAAGTTTTGATAAATATATCAACTTAAATACAACTGGACGATTAGATAATTTATCTACATTGGCTAGTAACAATACATTCTTTTATCCTTCTGCTTCAATATCATCAGTATTGTCTGATTATATTAATTTTCCAAAACCTATTTCATTCTTTAAAATTAGAGGATCAGTTGCTGACGTTAAAGGAGCATTTACAAGTCCTAGTATAGCTAGTGCATATACCATGGTAACAGGTATATCTACAGGTTATTTGTTACAATATGGTACTGATTTAATCAGTTCTTATGATGGACCAAATTATGCAAACACAACAGGACCTTCATATGCAAGTTATTATAACAACACTCCTTCGGTAAACTTGTCAAATACAGTAGTTTCAGATGTTAAACCGTATTCAAGAATTTCATATGAAGCTGGTGCAGACATTAAATTTTTGAAAAATAGAATAGGTTTAGACTTTACTTATTTTAGCACAACAAATGGACCTGGAATTTATAGCAGAGGATTACCTGCATCTACAACAAACCTTACTCAAATTGTTAATGGAATTACAACAAAAAGAGATGGTTTTGAAATTGCGCTTAACGCTACACCAATTAAAAACGCTGGTGGATTTACTTGGGATATTTTTGCTAATTATGCCACTTTTAAAGAAACGCTTTCTGAGATTTATGGAAACGATGGTGTTTTACCTTTAGGAAACCACAATTATAAAGTGGGTGATAGATTAGACGAAATTTTTGGAACTAAATTCTTAAGAGATGGATCGGGTAATATCATTTACACTGGCGGTACGCTTCAAAAAGCTACTGGTAATAATGATCAAAAATTTGGATCTCTAGGGTTCTTAAATCCTGATTTTAGTTTTGGTGTTGGAAATAAATTCACCTATAAAAATCTTAGCTTTAGTTTTCAGTTTGATGGACGTATAGGTGGAAAAATCTATGACTATAACTATTATGCAAACATGCAAGGAGGTACAGATATTCAAACTGTACAAGGTGTTATTGGTGCAGCTCGTTTAAAAGAGTGGCAATCTACAAACCAAGGTACTCAAGCTCCTACACCATTCTTATTAGGAAATGAATATGGTGCTGGTGTTCAAATTACTTCTGGTAATCCTACATTCTTAAATGGCGCTATATCTAATCTTGGTAGTTTAACATTTGCTCCTAATACTACTCCAACTTTAGTACAATCATACTTAACTGGTGGGTTAAAAGCAAACTTTGATGAATACTTTATGATTAGCAGATCATTTGTAAAACTGCGTGAAATAGTATTGTCTTATACAATTGATCAACCAAAATGGTCACATGGTTTTATAAAGGCTGTTTCACTTTCAATTGTAGGAAAAAACTTATTATATTTTGCTGAAAGAAAAGATTTTGATATTGACCAATATGCATCAGGTTTTAATGCTTCTGATTTAAGTGTAGGTGGTGCCGTTTCTACAGGTGCTTTACAAAGTTCAAGCACTAGAAAATTTGGATTTAACGTCAATTTTTCATTCTAACTTATTTATCAGTATAAAAATTAAAAAATGAAAATCAAATTATTATATACCATATCAATAGTTGCTGTTTTAACAATGGCAATTACAAGTTGCCAAAAAGGTGATTTAAGTTTAAATCCAAATGCAGCTTCGGCAGGTTCTGTTTTACCAATTTCATTAATTGTTAATAATGTTACGGCAAACCTTATTTTACCTGAGGAACTTCCATTTGGGAATGGAAGTGTTTATAAATTCAATCAGTACCAGGTATCTAATTATTCTAAGTATTGGGGTGATAATACTTATGGCTGGAGCTACTCTTCTGATAGTTACCAAATTTTGAAATATGCTATTGCACTTGAAGGACAAGCAAAAACACAATTAGGTACAACCAATAATAAATATTTTGCTATTTCTAAGTTTTTGCGTGCTTATTCTGCCGTTTGGTTATCTCAAAGAGTAGGAGATATTCCTATGAGCCAAGCTGGTGATCCAAATAATATCACCCCTGTTTTTGACGCTCAAAAAACGGTATATAAAAATGTATTGGCTTTGTTAGATACCGCTAATACAATCATGGGTAGTATCAATAGTGTTGCTGCTAATCAGAATGCAATTTTTGATGGTGGAGATATTTTTGGGTTAACTAATTTACAATGGCAAAAATTAATTAATACCTATAAGTTAAGGGTGCTTATAAGTTTAAGTAAACGTGCAGATGATAATGCCGATTTAGGTATTAAAACACAATTTGCTGCAATAGTAACCAATCCAACTACTTATCCAATTATGACAAGTAATAGTGATAATATGGTTTATAAGTTTACTGCTTCAAATTTATATCCTAATTGGGCTTTAGGAAATAATGCTTACAATAACTTTCAAAACGTTGGAGAAACTATTCTATCTATTACAAGAAATAATGCTGATCCACGAACATTTTTAATGGCATGTCCTATTGGTGGTGGAGCAATTAATAGTTTTGCTTCATACGTTGGAGGTGTTTCGAGCACTGCATTATCATTGCTTCAAACCCAAGGCTCTACTAACGTAATATCTGCTTTTAATGGGCAGCGATACTTTGCTAATAGTTTTGTTTCATCATCTACAATAAATACTTATGAGCCATTTGTTTTTATTGGTTATTCTGAATTGTGTTTTAACATAGCGGAAGGAATTAATAGAGGATGGGCACCAACTTTAACTGCGGCAGATGCTGCAACTTATTATAATAATGGAATTAGTGCTTCATTTAAAAATTTTGGTTTAAGTACCACTGCTAATACTACCGTTAACGTGTCGAATGTAGCAGGAGCAAGTTTGGGTACAGTAACAACAGACAATGCAACTTTTTTAACAAAAACTGCATATAACACAGGTACACCAGCTACTGCACTTAAACAAATTTTAGAACAAAAATATGTTGCATTGTTCATGAATTCTGGTTACGAAGCTTTTATGAATGCAAGAAGAACAGGTGTTCCAACATTTAGCGCTAATGGAGCAGGAACAGGAACCGCTTCAGGAGCTATCCCTAAACGTTGGTTATATCCTTTGTCTGAAATTAACTATAATAATGCAAATTATAAAACAGCTTTAACCAATCAGTTTTCTGGAGCAGACGATGTTAATTTAGATACCTGGTTAACAAAATAATATTTTAATTAGTAAGTATAAATAAACAAGTGAGCTTTAATGTTCACTTGTTTATTTTTTTTTAAAAGGTAAAATTTATACCAGTGAAATCATTTATTTTTCTTTCAATTTTTTCCATTTTTAGTGTATGTGTAAATAGTCAAATTTCGGATAGTATTAAACGACAAGTTAAACTTGAAGGAGCCATCAATTTTAGAGATATTGGCGGATATGAAAACAAAAATGGAAAACACATTAAATGGGGTAAAATATATCGCTCGGCTTCATTAAATGGGTTGACTCAAAATGATCTTGAAATATTGAAAAAACTAGCCCTCTCTTATGTAATAGATTTTAGAGGACCTTTTGAATGCAAAACAGCACCTGATAAAATACCTGCTAATGCATTGTATTTAAATCTACCTGCTGGAAGTGAAAATATAGGTGACAGCAATTATTTGAAAAACATGATGCGTTCTATAAAAAATGATTCTTCGATGATTAATTTTTATAGCGATCTTACTCCTTTTAAGGATAGATATAAACCTATGTTTGATCAGTTGTTAAAAAACAATAAAGACAGTGCTATTTTGTTTCATTGTTCGGCTGGAAAAGATAGAACGGGTATTGCCGCAGCTTTAATATTATATGCCTTAGGAGTAGATGAAAAAACCATTATGGATGATTACCTAGCAACCAATTTTTATAGAAAAAATGAAAATGAAAAAGCGATAAATGCAATGGTGAAGATGTATCGTTTAGAGGAATCTGCTGCTAAAAATATGATGTCTGCAAAAGAATCATACTTGAATGCAACTTTTAATGCTATCAAATATAAATATGGAAGTATAGATAATTATTTGAGAGATGAAATGGACCTTACTAATAAAAAAATTAAATTATTAAAAAGTTTTTATTTAGAATAAATAAAAATAATTCCAATATGGTTATTAAAACTTTTATAAGTACTAGTGTACATAAAAATCAATTAGAATTTTATAATAAATTATTACAAGACAAATCTTTACAAAGTAATAGTGAATTAATTATAGAGCTAGAAAAGGAATTAGAAATAATTGAAGATGTTTTTCAAAATTATAAATCCTCTTATGAAAACCTAAAGATTCTAATAAACAGGTATCATATTCAGGAAATTAATATTAGAAAAAAAATCAAAAAGATGAAAGCAATAACGATAGATTGTAAGTAAAATAAAGTGATAAAGTTTTCAAGTTATATTAAATAGAAATGGTGTGAGTCCAAAAGACCCCATTGAAAGGAATTAAAAACATCCAAATTATCATCAATTTAATATATGTAACAAATCGTTTTCTATTTTAAACTTGATGCAAAAACCTGCGCTTATCTTTCTTTTCCTAAATCACTTTTTTAAATTCTACTAACTTTATTTGTTTGTTGTACAGTATTACTTTGTATCTAATAATATTAACAAATTATAATTTAATTGTTAAAGAAATATTTATTAATTATTAACAAAAAAAATCTTGCATTTTAATTTTATCTGCAATAGTAATTTCGTTAAAATTTAGTTAACGACTTATTCTTTATATAAAATTAAAATCATGAAATCTACTGTCATTTTCTTTTCTTTACTATTTACTTTTTTCTGTTTGCAAATTAAACTGCAGGCGCAGAGTAATGGATCTGGTATTAGTGGGTTTGTTTTTACTGCAGACAATAAACCTGCCGAAGGTGCAAGTATCGTTTTAAACAATACCAATAATGGTTTTATTTCAACTACTGTTGCAGACAAGAAAGGATACTTCGTAATACGTGAGCTACCCGTAGGTATATATACTGTTAGAATTGCTGAAATCAATTCAGCAACTCAAGTCTTTAATAATATTACCTTAAACTTAGGCGATCACTTGGTTATTCAAAAAGTGATACTAAGTTCAAAATCGAATACACTAACTGAAGTAGTTGTGAAATCTAACAGTTTTACAAATAGCGTTGATCGTCTTGGTACAGGTACAGCTGTAACTAGCAGAACATTACAGAAACTTCCAACAGCCACAAGACATTACACAGATATGATGTTTCTTTCGCCGCTTGCTAGTGGATCAACACTTCAAGGTTCAAAAACCGGTGGAGTTGGATATATGCTTGATGGTGTAAGTAATAGACGTGCTACATTTGGAAAAGTAACTGATGCCGCATTTTCAATTTCTTCTGAAACAATCCGTGAATTTGAAATATCAACAAATGATTATGATGTAACATCCGGACGCGGTTCAGGAGGTTTGGTTAGAGCTATTACTAAATCAGGAACTAATAAATTCGCGGGTTCTGTTTGGGGATATTATGGAGGGAATTCGCTAGCGCAAAAAACTGATATAAATGGCAATCCAATAACTTCAAAATATGAAGTTGGTCAGTGGGGAGCTTTGTCTAGCGGTCCAATCATTAAAGACAAATTACATTATTTAGTATCGTATGATGAGTATACAAATACCATTCCGTTCCGTGCTTATGATTTCAATTTTTCTGGCGCCACTCATGATCAAGCCGAAAAAAATCTAGGTATTACAGAAGCTAATTTAAAAAGCATTGTAGATATAATGGAGAAGCAATTTGGCTTTCCAGTTATGCAGCAATATGGCGTTATGAATATTGTTCAAAAAACGCAAAATGCATTTGCCAAATTCGATTGGAATATCAACAAGAAAAATCTGTTTACTTTAAAATACAACTACTTACATTTTATTGATCCAAATAAAATTAAGGGAAGTGGTCTTTTAAGTACACAATATACTGGTATTGAAGTAGACCATTCTTTAATGGCAAGTCTACGTAGTGAAATAAATTCTAGAACAACTAACGAACTTAAATTACAATACAGCACCTATAGAAAATTTCTTACTTTTCTTGGAAACCGCGTTCCAGAAGGATTTGTAAACGTAACCTCAACTTTTACTGATGGAAGTAAGGGAACAAAAACAGTTGCATTTGGTAACCAAAACTGGGTTCCTGAAACGGATGCTTCTAATGTAATTCAGATTGTAGATTATTTACGTATTAAGAAGGGTAATTACAATTTAGTATTTGGAACCGATAATAACATCAATTTAATTACAGACCAATTAACGCATGATCAACAAGGTCAATTCTATTATAACACTATTGCTGACATGGCCAATAACAACCCTTATCGATTTAATAGAAAAATTCCTTTAAATGGTGATAACCCACCTGTAAGTGTACCTTTAATTGAATTAGGTGCATTTGCACAAATGGAAACTAATATTCGTCCAAACTTAAATCTTACTGTTGGTTTACGTTGGGACGGACAAATTATAGGAAGTGCTCCTACTTATAATGATCAATTGTTTAAAGATCTTGGTGTAGATACACATGTAGTTCCCTTTGATGCAAAAAATTTCCAACCTCGTTTGAATTTGATTTGGGATATGAAAAGTAATGGTATGGATATCTTAAAATTCGGTGCTGGGCTTTTTGCATCTGAATTAACAACTCAACCAATCACATTTGCGCATATTGATAATGGTGTAGATTTTCGTCAAATTGATATCCGTACAAGTGTGCCAACTCCAGATTGGAAAGCGTATCAAAATAACTTCAATTTAGTACCTGGTGTTGCTTATTACAATTCACTTACAGCAAAACAACCAGCAACTGTTTTAGCGTTGGATAAAAATTTAAAGTCTCCACTTACATTCAAAACGAATTTAAGTTATTACCACTACTTCAATAAAACATTACGTGTTGGTGCAAACGTATATTTCAATACAACTTGGGATAACTTTTATTTGTATGATTTGAACCTAAAACGTAATCCAAATTTTGTTACTAATGAAGGTCGCTATGTTTATGTTCCTGCAAGCAGCTTAACAGCTACCGGTACAAACAGTCAACCAACTTTAGCCAATTCAAGAATCTCTGCCAACTTTAACCAAGTTCGCTACTTCACAAATACTAATTGGGCTTCTAAATTTATAGGATCAATGCTTGAGGTTGCTCAGCAACTTGGTAAAGATGGATCAATGAGTGTTTCATACGCGCTTGGTAAAGCTACTGGTACTCCTCCTTATGATAATGGAGATCCACGTAATGCTAACTTTAGTGTAGGTTCTTCTTATTGGGATTATGCTTCTTATGGTAAAAACTGGATGAGTGATGGAGATCAAAGACATAATATAGTTGCATTAATTATGAGCCCAACTTTTCATGGATTTAGTATCACCTCATCTTTCCAAGCGTATCAGAATGCACACTATACAGTTAACGTGAATAAAGATATTATAGGAGAAGGAAATGATGGCCAAGAATTAGCGTATGTTTTTGATCCTAACGATCCTAAAACACCTGCAAACATTGCAACTGACATGAAAACACTTCTTGCCCAAACAAGTCCTGAGTTTAAGAAATTTTTAGAATCAAATTTTGGAAAATTCGCACCATATAATGGAGGATTAATGCCTTGGCGCACACAGTGGAATATGAGTATTGCATATGGTTTAAAAGTAAATAAAACGCATAATTTAACCGTTAGAGCCGATATATATAATGTGTTGAATTTTTTAAATCATGATTGGGGTTATTATAATCAAATTGGTAATACTTCTTTGTATAGCTTATCTGGTTTTGATGCAACTACAAATTCATTTAACTACACAGTTAATACAAATGCCGGAACCAAAACAAAAAATGCTAGTTATTATTCAGTTCAGTTTGGTGTAAGATATAGTTTCTAATTAAGTTATTTTTTTAGAAAAATTACAGATTTCCTGTCTACAACTGTAGCAGGAAATCTTGTTTTAATAATATCGGTTAACCTTTTAATTAATTAAATAGTATGAAAATTTTACTGTCAATTATATTTTTTTTAAGTCTCTATATTGCAAATGCACAACCGCAAAATTATTCAACTGCTAATGCCCATTCGCATAATGACTATGAGCAACCAACGCCTTTTTGGACTGCTTATCATGAGGGCTTTGGTTCAATAGAAGCAGATATTTTTCTCCAAAATGATTCTTTACTAGTTGCTCATGACTTGAAAGGTTTATCACTTGGCAGAACACTCAAAAAATATTATTTAGATCCATTAGATAGTTGCATTAAAAAAAATGCTGGTTATGTATATGCCGACCATAAAAAAACTTTGCAATTATTAATTGATGTTAAAACAATAGCAGTACCAACCTTGAATAAATTAATAGAAGTTTTAGGTAAATATCCAAACTTAACCAATGCCAAAACACTATCAATTGTAATTTCAGGAAATCGTCCAGACCCCATCAGTTTTGAAACATATCCAAAATACATTCAATTCGATGGCGTACTTTCTGTAAATTATAGTACCGCTGCTTTAGAAAAAATTTCAATGCTAAGTGATTATATTGGGTATTATGTAAAAAGCCAAGAAATAACAAATGAAGAAATAAAAAATCTTACACTGGCAATTAGTAAAGCACATTTATTAAAAAAAACAGTACGTTTTTGGGCAACCCCAGACAAGCCAGATGTTTGGAAAAAATTTATGGATTTAAAGGTTGACTTTATTAATACCGATCATATTAATGCATTGGCTGATTATTTAAAAGGAGGTGTTATAGCTACTATTGGAAAAGCTTTACCCGAATGGAAGAAAGGCTTTTTAGATTTACACCACATCAATACAGGAAGGGGAAATGCGGCTTATTTTATTTTTCCAGATAGCACCAATATGATAATGGACGCCGGTGAGTCCGACACCTCAGACGAGAGAACCTTAACGCCTAGAAATACAGCTATTCACCCTAATAATAGCAAACTACCTTTTCAATGGATTTCATATTACATAAATAAAGTCACACCTTTTAATGTAAATCATTTGGATTATGCTGTTGTGTCGCATTTTCATGAAGATCATTTTGGTGGTTGGTACGCAAATGCACCCAAATCTAGTCATGGAAATTATTTGCTCTCGGGAATTACAGGTGTTAACGAACTGATTCCATATCGTCATTTATTGGATCGAGGATATCCTAATTATGATTTTCCTGTTCCTTTCGAAAAAATTATTAGCAAAACAAATGGTAGGGAAACTAAGTATTATAAAACAATGAATAATTATTTTTCATTCATTAAATCGCAACAAGGTTTAGGAATGATTACAGAACATTTTAAAGCAGGAGTTAAAGACCAAATCACTTTACAACATCATCCAATTCAATACCCAGAATTTTATATACAACAGGTTAAATCCAATGGAGAAATTTGGACAGGTAAAGACAATTCGGCATATCAATTTTTTCCAACCGTAGACACAGCAAATGTAAAAACTTGGCCAGATGAAAACAGCTTGAGTTTAGTACTTACAATGAATTATGGTCCATTTAAATATTATACGGGTGGTGATTGTGCAGGAAATGTTTTTTATGGAGATGCTAGCTGGCGTGATGTTGAAACGCCTGTTGCAAAAGTAATAGGAGAAGTAGATGTTGCAACAATGGACCACCACGGAAATCGGGATGCAGTAAATGAGTTTCAAATTAAAACCTTTAAACCATCGGCTTGGATAGAGCAAGTGTGGTCGGCAGACCATCCAGGGCATGAAGTACTAATTCGTTTAACAACACCTTATTTAAATACAACACCAAAAGATTTGTTTGCAACAAATATGTTGAACTCCAATAAATATGTAATAGGACCATTGATTGATAAATCATATAAAAGTCAACAAGGACACATACTTGTGCGAGTACTACCTGGAGGTAACGATTACTATATAATAATTTTGGATGATAGTAATGCAGACATGCTTGTAAAAAATGTATTTGGTCCTTATAGATCAAAATCGAAAAATTAAAAACTTAGAATGTTGTATTATCTATTGATTTTATCCTTCTTATAATAAATTACTTTCAATAGTTAATCCTAACCCAGTATTCTAATTAAAACTCATTAACAATTTATTAATAATTAATTATTGCTAGATCAATTTTGGTAACAATAATTTTGTGCCCTAAAATCAATATACATGAAAAAAATTATTCTAATTCTTACTGCAATTTTATCGGTAAGTATAGGTTTAATTGCACAAGAAACCACTTCAGAAATTCAAGGTACTATTACTACAAGTAACCAAAAATTAGCTGGTGCAATTATTACTGCAACCCATAAACCTTCAGGAACCATATACAAAACAACCACTCGTGAAGATGGCCGTTACAACTTACCCAATTTAAAAATTGGTGGACCATATAACTTAACTGTTTCTTATTTAGGTTATAAAGAAGTATCTCAAGATGACATTATATTAGAAGTAGGTCAATCATTTAAACAAAATTTTAATGTAGTGGCTACTTCAACTTCTTTGAAAGATGTTATTGTTAAGTCTACAAATGATAAAATATTTAATAATAACCATACTGGTTCTCAGGAGTTAATTACAAGAGCGCAAATAGACCAATTACCAACCATTAATCGTTCAATTCAAGATTTTGTAAAACTAGAACCAACAGCAAATGGTTTAAATATTGGTGGTAGAAGTAGTCAATATAATAATATGACTGTTGATGGTGCTAATTTCAATAATTCATTTGGTTTATCATCATTACTTGGTGGTCAAACAAATTCTCAGCCAATTTCATTAGAAGCTATTGAGCAAATACAAGTGAATGTTTCTCCTTATGATATTAAACAAGGTGGCTTTGCGGGAACCGGAATAAACACAGTAACTAAAAGCGGTACTAACCAATTTAAAGGAACAGTTTATACATACCAAAAAAATCAAGACAACCAAGGTTATTTAGTAGGTCCAACAACTGTTACTAAAACACCTTTTAAATATTCTATTAAAGGTCTTTCTTTAGGAGGTCCAATTCTAAAGAATAAATTATTCTTTTATGTAAGCGCTGAGCAAGTAAGACAAGACGCTCCAGCTACAAGTTTAGCTGCTTCGGATGCTACTAACTCACCAGGAGGAAATTATTCTCAAGCAAATGCCGACACATTGGCTGCCTTGAGTAATTTTTTAAAAACTAAGTATTCGTATGATCCAGGTGCTTTTCAGGGTTATTCTTTTCAAACAAATAGCGATAAAGTAACTGCTAAATTAGACTGGAACATCAATGCTAAAAATACATTTACTATCAAGTATAATTACTTGAAATCATATGCCGATCAGTTTGCAAGTACTAGCAGACCAGGAACCGGTCAGATCACTGGTGGTCAACCAGGTACCTATTCAATGCCATTTTTTGGAAGCGGTTATGTTATTAATAACAACTTCAATATTTTAATTGCAGAATTGAATACGCGTCTATCTAATAAAATGTCTAATAAATTGCAAGCTGGATATACGCAATTAAGAGATTTTAGATCTCCACATTCTTCTAGCAACACTTTTCCATTAGTAGATATTTTAAATAACGGAAATATTTATACCAGTTTCGGATATGAAATGTATACATACAATAATATATTAAGCACCGACGTATATCAATTCTCAGATATTTTAACGTACTACAAAGGGGCGCATGAACTTACTTTTGGTACGCAAGATTATTATAGAAAATATCAAAATGCATTTGCGCCAGGATACCAAGGTGTTTACCAATTTAATTCACTCACTGATTTTTATAATAGTGCAAATAACGGTTTAGCAAATGCTAAAAGTTATTATTTACAATATTCAGCTTTACCTAATAATGAGTTCCCATGGGCTTATGCAGGTTCAACTGAATTAAGTGTATTTGCACAAGACAAATGGAGAGTATCAAACGACTTTACTTTAACTTATGGCGTAAGGTTTGATAATACCATTTACAAACAATCAATGACTGATAATCCATATTTCGACGCTTTACAATTTGCAAATGGTAAAACGTATAACATTGGTAAAGCACCAATGAATAATATGATTGTTTCTCCAAGAGTTGGTTTTAACTGGAATCCTAAAGGAGATAAGACCTTACAAATAAGAGGTGGTGCTGGTATTTTTGCTGGACCTCCGCCATTTGTATGGATTTCAAATCAGGCTTCTAATAATGGTATCCAATTTGGTTCTTTTACTGTAGCTTCAAAAGCATTTAATACAGATCCAAATGCGTACAGACCTACAGCAGGTGCTGCAAATACATCATATAGCACTGCTTTAGTTGCTGAAAAATTCAAATATCCAACCGTATTCAAATCAAATATTGCAATAGATAAAAAGTTAAATGATGGTGTTGTTTTAGGATTTGAAGCGGCTTATTCTAAAGATATCAATGCCGTATATTATTCAAATATTAACTTAAATGAAACCAATGGTTTTGCTTTAGGTGGTGTTGATAACAGAACACGTTTTTTAACTAGTGTAGCTAATACAAATAAATATTATGCAGGTACAACTTTAGCAAATCCTAATATTGGTAATGCCATTTTAATGAGCAATACAAGCAAAGGATATGTTTATACTATAACTGCTAGAATACAAAAAACAACTAAAAAATTATCAACTGGTTTAGCTTATACATATAGTAAGGCCGAAAATGCTGCAGAAGGTGGTAGTACTGCATCTTCATTATGGAGTGCAGCTGCTGTTAGCACGCAAGATCCTAATGCTGCAAATTTGGGTTTAGCTTCTTATTATCAACCTCATAGATTAATTGGTAATTTTTCTTATAGCTTAGATGAGGGCAAATATTTAAGTACCTCTTTTGGAGCAATTTATGAATTAACCACCTATGGTAATGCATCATATGTTTACAATGGCGATTTAAATGGCGATGGTAACACAGGTAATGACTTGATTTATATTCCAAAAACAATTAATGATATCAACTTGGTAAAAGTTGGTAGCGGTGGATTAGGTACTACTACATCTACTGATGTTAGAACGCCTGCTCAAATTTGGTCGCAATTAGATGCATTTATGTCTAACTCAACTTATTTGAATTCACACAGAGGCGAATATGCTCAAAGAAATGCTGTTACATTACCTTTCTACAGCAAATTAGATTTGAACATTACTCAAAGTATTAAAGTGAAAATGGGTAAGGAAAGTCATACAATAAAAGTATCACTAGACTTAATTAACGCAGGTAACTTATTAAATAGAGATTGGGGTTCAGTTAAAATACTTACTGCTTCAAATTTCTTGAAGTATGAAGGATTAGGCGCTGATGGAAAAACACCAGCATACTCTTTCCCTTTGTTAACTGGAACTACACCATTTACCCAACCATTCCAATCATCAACTGGTCTTGCATCAAGATGGCAAATGCAAATTGGAGTTAGATATTTATTTAACTAAAATAATATGTAAGTATATCTTATTAGAAATGAAGCCGTCTTAATTTATTTTGAGGCGGCTTTTTAATTTTAGTGTGTAATTATAGTCATTTTATCAATGAAAGTTTATTAATCTAGTTAATATTTTCTTTACAATTTTATAGCAAATTGATAACATTAAAGATATAGACAGGTAATACCGTCTGGATAGTTTCGCGTTCTTAAATCACTATCCTTTATGAAGCAAATCAAAAATTGTTTTTTTAGTTTATTAGCAATTTGCTTATTCGTTTTTCAGGCACAGGCCCAAAATGCTTCTGTTACCGGAAAAGTTGTAGAAAAAGAAACCTTAAAGCCTATTGAAGGTGTTACTGTTTCTGTGAAAAATGGCACACAAAAAGCTACTACAAATGCAGCTGGTGTATTTACTATTGCTGTTGCAAAAGGTAGTTTATTAGTAGTTTCTGTTGTTGGATATCAAGAGAAACAAGTGGTAGTTGGTGCTAGTAGTTTAACGATTGAATTAACTCCTTCAACGGCTGTTTTAGGGGATGTTGTTGTAACTGCCTTGGGAATTAAGCGTAACGAAAAATCATTAGGTTATGCTGCTCAATCGGTTTCTGAAAATGCAGTAAAAGATGCTAAAACAAATAACTGGGTAAACTCACTTTCTGGTAAAGTGGCAGGCCTCAATATACAAGGAACCGGCGCTGGTCCTATGGGTTCTTCACGTATTACATTGCGTGGTGAAAACTCTTTAAACCTTGATAATAACCAAGCCCTTATAGTTATTGATGGTGTTCCGGTGAGCAGTAAAATTACTGGTACAGGTTATAACTCTAATTTATCTGCAGACAGTCCCGTAGATTATGGATCTGATTTATCGGATATTAATCCTGATGATATTGCAAACATTACTATTTTAAAAGGACCTGGTGCAACTGCGTTATATGGAAGCCGTGCAGCTGGTGGTGCATTAATTATTACCACAAAAACCGGCGAAAAAAACAATAACAAGATTGGAATTACTTATAATTCAAATGTAAGTATTGATCAGGTAAATCGTTGGCCTGATTATCAGTATGATTACGGCGAAGGCAGAACAATCGCTTATTACTCTTATGGTGATAGCCAAGATGGTATTAACACTAGCACTGGTGTTGCTGCGGGTAGAGCATGGGGTCCTAAATTTACCGGCCAATCATATTTCCAATACGACCCAACTACTTCTAATAATTTAGCAACAACTCGTACTCCTTGGGTTCCTTATTCAAATTATATTAAAGGCTTTTTTCAAACAGGATTAACTACTACTAACAGTATTTCAATTGATGGTGGAAATGATAAAAGTTCAGCACGATTATCGGTATCTCATTTAAAAAATACTTGGATTGTTCCAAATACAGGTTATGAAAGAACCTCGGCATCCCTATCGGTAAATCACCAAATATCAGACAAATTAAAAATCAGCGGCAAAGTAACTTATACCAACAAAAGAAGTGATAACCTTCCAGAAGCTGGGTATAATAATCAAACCTTAATGTACTTTTTAATTATTGGAACTGCGCCTAATATTAATCCTGATTGGTTTAAACCTTATTGGTTACCTGGTTTAACAGGCGTTCAACAAAAGAGCCCGTATAATCCAGGTCCTGGAAACCCCAATATTGATATTTATGAAAACTTAAGTAAGCTGAACAAACATGGGGTGCTAGGTAATTTTTCTGCTAATTATGAGTTTACAAAAAAATTAGGATTAATGGTTCGTACAGGAGTTGATATGGCCTTTGAGTTCCGCTCTCAGCAACGCCCCTATAGTCAAACCAAATTTCCTAAAGGCAGTTATAGAGAAGAGAATGTATTCAATTATGAAATCAATACAGATGCTTTACTAACTTATAAAGACAAGGTTAATAGTGCAATCAAATATTCTTTTAACCTTGGGGCAAATGCAATGCATCAGACTTATGATTATGCAGGAATATATGCAGACCAATTAGCACAACCGGGAATTTATCAATTGTCTAATAGTTTAAACCAAGCAGTAGCAGACCCTCAAAAAAGTCAAAAAGCAATCAATAGTATATATGGCTCTTCTCAATGGTCTTACCAAGAAAAAATATTTTTGGATCTGACAGGTAGAAATGACTGGAGTAGTACATTGCCTTATGGAAATAATTCGTTTTTTTATCCTTCAGTAAGTACTAGTTTTTTATTAAGCGATTTGATACAAATGCCTAAACAGGTGTCTTTTGCAAAATTCCGTTTGTCATGGGCTCAAGTTGGTAATGATACAAGACCTTATCAAACTTCAAAATATTACGATGTAATTTATAGTAACCAGTTTACTAACTCATCTACTTTATTTAATCCTGCTTTAAAACCAGAAATCAATTCTAGCTATGAAGCCGGTTTAGATATTAGATTGTTTAAAAGCAGGTTATCATTAGATGTAGCAGTATATAAAAACAATAGTCGCAATCAAATTATTGCTATCCCTTTAGATCCTGTATCTGGTTATCAAAAAGCATTGATTAATGCGGGTTTGATTGAAAGTAATGGTGCAGAAGTACAGCTAAAAGTAATACCTGTTCAAACCAAAAATTTTAAATGGACAACTACTTTAAACTGGAGTGCCAATAGAAGTTATGTAAAAGAATTGGCCAATGACGTAACTACGCAAGTCATTTCAGCTAATAGCGGCGTTAACATAGAAGCGAGGGTTGGCGGAAGAATGGGAGACTTATATGGACAAGGATTTCAGCGTTCACCTGAAGGAAAAATTATTTATAACTCAACAGGTCTTCCTACAACCTTAGATCCTATTTCGAAACTTTGGGGCAATGCTTTCCCCGATTGGAAAGCAGGGTTAATGAACGAGTTTGCTTTTAATAATTTTAGAGTAAGCGTTTTGCTTGATTATCAAAAAGGAGGTACTATGTTTTCGCAAACTAGTATGAAATCAAATAGTCTTGGCAAAACTAAAATTACATTACCAGGTCGTGAAAATGGCATTGTGGGTGATGGTGTTGTATATAATGCTGCAACCGGAAAATATGATATTCCTAATACTGTTAATGTAAGCGCTGCAGCTTATTATGAGCTTTATTATTCAGTAAATAATGCAGAGACAAACACATTTGATGCAACTTATTTAAAGTTGCGTGAAGCGAGAATAGAATATACCCTACCAACAAGCATATTAAAAAAGATTGGAATTACACAAACGAGTATAGCGTTGTATGGAAGAGATTTATTTAACATTACTGATTTCCCGGGCTTTGATCCTGAAGGAGGGAATTTAAATAATGGCACACTAACACCTGGTGCAGAAATCATGCAATTTCCATCTTCTCGTACAATGGGCGTAAACCTTACTTTAAAATTTTAGGACACAATAAAAATAAGTAAATGAAAAAACATATATATACATACCTAACAGGCCTTTTACTTTTTTGTCTATTTTCTTCTTGTACAAAAAACTTTGAGACAATTAATGCCGACCCAAACCGTCCTACACAAATTAATCCGGGTGTGATGCTTGGGCAATTAGAATACCTGTTTGTAAATAGTAGTATTGGTGGCTCCTATAATTTTACCCATGATCTTATGCAGGTAAATGCTCCTAGAAGTAGCACAAGTGGAGGCGTACACAGATATTATATTCTTCCAGGTTCTGCATTATGGACTGGCTTTTATAATCGCATGGCAGATGTTCAAGATATTATTACTATCTCAGAAAATCTTAAAGAAAACAATTATAAAGCAATTGCTTTGGTTTATAAATCTTGGGCTTATTCTATTTTAACTGATTTATATGGTGATGTTCCTTATTCTGAAGCATCAAAAGCAACAGAGGGTACTTTCTTACCAAAGTTTGATTCTCAAAAAGATATTTATACGCAGATTTTAAAAGATCTAATTACTGCTAATGAACTTTTTGATGACTCTAAAGCATTAACGTTCGGTGGTGATTATGTGTATGCTTCGAATGCTTTAACTGGTGGAAAAAATATTGGCATACAACGATGGAAAAAATTCTGTAATACCCTGCGTTTAAGACTTTTATTGCGTATTTCAAAAAGACAAAGCGAAATAGATGTTAATGCACAAATTACAGCAATACTTGCTGATGCAGTAAAGTATCCAGTGTTTGCTAGCAATGCCGATGATGGTATTTTCAGGTATCCAAATGTGTATCCTTTTTTCAATCCATATTATACAGCCAGGCAGCTTGATTGGAGAGATGGTACGTATTATACAAAGTTCTTCATTAATAAAATGAATGCAGATAACGATCCCCGTCGTGCTGTGTGGGCAATACCTGTAACGGTGGGTGGAGTAAGTGTGTATCAAGGCATTGAGAGTGGGTATCCAACAACAACGGAGTATCTTGTAGGGGCCAATTCAAATTACACAGACGCATTAAAAACATCTTCTAATTTAGGTGTGATGATAACTTATGCAGAGGAAGAATTTATAAAAGCGGAGTTAGCATTAAAAGGATACAACACAGGCAAAACATCAAAAGTGCATTACGAAAATGGAATAACTGCATCCATGGTACAATGGGGTACATCATTGCCTGCAAACTATTTAACCCAAGCTGGAGTTCTTTATAATGCAACGGCAAGTGCAGATGCACAATTACAGCAAATCATGTTACAAAAATACTATGCTTTTTTCTTTGTTGATTATCAATCATGGTTTGAAAAAAGAAGAACGGGTTATCCTGTATTACCAAGAGGAACTGGTATTCCAACAGAAAATCTTTTCCCTAACAGGATACCATATCCAACGTATTTGCAATCACTCAATCCAACAAATTATGCTGCTGCAGTTGCCAATATGGGTGGAACCGATAATGCTAATACGAATGTTTGGTGGAATAAATAAAATGCGAATTTATTATTAAAAAAATATTTCAATGAGAGTACTTACTTGTTTCTTGTTTTTTATTGCCTTCGCATTTACTGCAAAGGCACAAAACAACATTGTTGATATAAAAAATGTTACTGCTGGATTAGAAAATAAAAAAGTATTACTACCAAATGGTTGGACCCTAACACCAGCCGGAAGAAGTTTAGAAGTAGGAGACCTACCATTGAATATGGCCGTTTCTTCTACTAAAAAATTAATGGCAGTAACAAACAATGGACAAGGAATACAAACAGTGCAATTAATTGATACGAAAACAGAAAAAGTTCTAGACAATATTGTAATTCCAAAATCATTTTACGGAATCAAATTTAGTAAAGACGAAAAACAATTATATGTATCTGGCGGGAATGATAATTGGATTATGCAATATGATATTATCAACAGTAAATTAATTTTAAAGGATAGTATTGTTTTAGGAAAAGCATGGCCTGTAAAAATATCACCTGCTGGTATTGAAATTGACAATAATAAAAATGTTTTGTATGTAGTTACAAAGGAAAATAATTCTTTGTATATAATTGATTTAACTACAAAAAAAATAAAGCAATTAATTAATTTAGGTAACGAGTGTTATGCATGTGTATTATCGGACGATAAAAAATCTTTGTACATCTCTATTTGGGGCGGGAAAAAAATTGCCATTTTTAATACCGAAACAAATAGCGTTAGTAATTTGATTGATGTTTCATATAATCCAAACGAACTATTACTTTCTAAGAATGGTAAATTTCTTTTTGTAGCAAATGCTGGAGACAATAGTGTTTCCATCATTAATACAGCAACAAAAAAAGTAGTAGAAATTTTAGATGCTGCATTATATCCTCAATCTCCTGTAGGGTCTGTTACTAATGGTTTAGCGCTTTCTGAAGACGAAAAAACATTATATATTGCCAATGCCGATAATAATTTCTTGTCTGTTTTTGATGTAAGCGTTTTGGGTAAAAGCAAATCAAAAGGATTTATTCCTGTGGGCTGGTATCCTACCAATGTAAAAGTAATTGGACATAGAATATTTGTAACTAATGGAAAAGGGTTTAGTTCGTTTGCAAATCCATTAGGTCCTCAACCAGTTAATAAAGGTGTTAAATCTGCAACACATGCAGGAGAAGCAAAAACAGTGGGCAGTAGGATGCAGTATATAGGAAGTTTAATGAAAGGAACCCTAAGTATTATTGATGAGCCAAATCAAAAAACACAAGAAGTATATACAAAGTTTGTATATAAAAATACGCCTTACAAAAAACAAAATTTATTGTCTACTGAAGGTGAAATTGGCAATCCAATTCCTATGAAAGTTGGTGCACCTTCTCCCATTAAATATGTTTTTTATATTTTAAAAGAGAACAGAACTTACGACCAAGTATTTGGAGATATTGCAGAAGGAAATGGAGATTCATCGCTTTGTTTATTTGGAGAAAAAATAACCCCCAATCAACACAAATTGGCCAAGGAGTATGTTTTACTAGATAATTTTTATGTTGATGCAGAAGTAAGTGCCGATGGACATAATTGGAGTTTGGGTGCACACGCCAATGATTTTCTTGAAAAAACTTGGCCTTCTGGTTATAGTAATCGTGGTGGTGTAACAGATGGTATGGGAAGAAGACAAATTGCAAATGATAAAGACGGATTTATTTGGGATTTCTGTAAAAAGGCAAATGTTAGTTATAGAACTTATGGTGTGTTTCAGGATAATGAAAAAGGAAATATTCCATCTCTTCGCGGCAAAGAATGTAGTTATTTTTCTACTTTTTATTTAACTAGTATTAGAGATACTACAAGGTACCAACAATGGAAAAGAGATTTTGATTCTTTAATTGCCATCAATGCTGTTCCTCATTTTAATTCGGTTCGATTTGGCTCAGACCATACAGTAGGAATGGCTGTAGGAAAACCAACACCATTTGCCTGTGTAGCAGACAATGATTTAGCGGTAGGATTATTTATTGAGCATTTAAGCCAAAGTAGTATCTGGAATGAGTCAGCTGTTTTTATAGTTGAAGATGATGCGCAAAATGGGCCTGATCACGTTGATGCGCATCGTAGTAATGCACTAGTAATTAGTCCGTATACAAAAAGAAAATTTGTTGATCATACATTATATTCAACATCTAGTATGTTGCGTACAATGGAATTAATTTTAGGGCTTCCTCCAATGAGCCAATTTGATGCAGCCGCAATGCCAATGTGGAGGAGTTTTACTTCAACGCCTAATTATTCAAAATATCAATCTTTGTTGAGTAGCGTAAATTTAAATGATCTTAATAAAATAAATTCGCCATCCGCCAAAAGATCCGAAAAATTAGATTTTTCAGATGCTGACAAAGTAAATGACCATGTGTTTAATGAAATTTTATGGAAAGGAATTAAAGGCGAAAACGCAATAGTACCAGCACCAAGAAGAACTGCTTTTGTTAGAATTGTAGATTAGCCGCAATTTTGGCGACTATCATTCTTTTTTAACTTCTTTTGGATTTATGACCTAGGGCCAAATATAAAATCTTCAAACTGCGGTGAAAAATCATTTTATTCGCCGCATATTTGCGGAGAATAACCCTTATATTTACCGCATAAGGTAATTGGGCAATGGTAAAATACATCTACGAATATAAAAATTGGACCGATTTTTCTTGGCAAGACAAAGCCATAAATCTTGTATTTGGAGAAGTGCGTTTAATACAAGGTAAAATGATAGGTCAAATGAACTCATTAGGCTTTTTTGCTAAAGAAGAAGCCACACTAACAGCCTTGACCTTAGACGTTGTAAAATCGTCGGAAATAGAAGGTGAATTAATCAATTATAACGAAGTACGTTCGTCAATAGCTAGGCGTTTAGGCATAAACACTGCTGGACTTGTATCAAGCAGCCGCCACATAGAAGGCATTGTAGAAATGATGCTAGACGCCACACAAAGATTCAGCTTGCCATTAACCGAAGAACGATTGTTTGGTTGGCACGCAGCACTATTTCCTACAGGATACAGTGGCCCTTATTTAATAGAAGTAGGAAAATATAGAACAGGTGAAATGCAAGTGGTATCGGGTGCAATGGGTAAAGAAAAAGTGCATTACAAAGCTGTAAATCCTGATTTAGTAAAAATAGAAATGGACAAGTTTTTGGATTGGTTCAATAATGAAAAAAATCTTGATCCTGTTTTGAAAGCTGCTATAGCACACTTTTGGTTTATTATTATTCATCCTTTTGATGATGGAAATGGCAGAATTGGTAGAGCAATAACCGACATGTTGCTAGCTTCGGCCGAAGGAAGTGGAGAACGTTTTTATAGTATGTCTAGCCAAATATTAGCCGAACGCAAACGCTATTACGAAGTATTGCAAAAAGTGCAACATAGTGCAGGTGATATTACTGAGTGGATGGATTGGTTTTTGCATTGTCTTAAAAATGCAATGCTATCCACCGAAAAAACAACGCAGAAAATAGTGCGGAAAGCTGCGTTTTGGAAAACACACGAACATACTCGTATCAACGAACGCCAACGCATAATAATTAATAAACTATTAGAAGATTTTGAAGGAAAACTACAAACTTCAAAATGGGCTAAATTTGTTAAAACTTCTACCGACACAGCCTTACGTGATATAAAAGATTTGATAGAAAAAGGCATCTTGAAACAAACGCTAGAAGGAGGACGAAATGTAAATTATGAATTGATGGATTTTTAAATTAATTAAAGCTCTAAACTTATTTATGGAAGCGTTTATATTCAACCCTAGATACACTGTAAAAAACATAGCTTTATTTATATATAACCCCAACAATTAAAACCTATGTCGCTAACAGATTGGTATGAGTTAAATAATAAACTCGAAAAAACTTTTAAGTTCAATAACTACAATGATGTTGTTTTATTCTCCAATAAAGTAATGCAAATTGCCATTATCCAAGACCATCATCCAGAAATTAATATCCATTATAGCTTTGTAAAAGTATTGATCACCGATCATGAGAAAGGAGCGGTTTCGGAAAAATGTCACCGGTTTATTAATGAGGTTGACAAGATTAACATTAAATAGGAGAATTTTTTAGAGCAGGTAAATCGTTCCGAAAAAAATCAAGTCGAACTAAATCTGACTAGTATGCTTTTTTAAAATCCGCTTACCTTCTGCTTTAACGGCTGGGCTTTTTCTAAAACGCCAGATAATATCACTAGCATGCTTTCTAGATGCTTCTACATCAACAATGGGTGCAGGATAGTCTTTACCAATACTGCATTCATAAAGCGCTTGTTCTATTGCACTGAGTTTCCAAGGTTCGTGTATTAGGGTGCTGGGAATATTTTTTAACTCGCTTACCCATTGCTTAATAAACAAACCATCTGCATCATGTTCCATAGAATTTTTAATGGGGTTATAAATTCTAACAGTGTTAATGCCAGTAACACCAGATTGCATTTGTAATTGTGGATAGTGAATACCAGGTTCGTAGTCTAAAAATTGGCGGGCTAAAAAATGAAGGTCGCGCCAGTCTTGCCAAAGATTAAATACAAAAAATGAAACGACCATCGCACGCATCCTAAAATTTAAATAACCAGTTGTTACTAAGCAGCGCATACAAGCGTCTATAATGGGTACACCGGTTTTTCCATCCTGCCAAGCTTTTATAAATATTTCGTTTCTTGGCTTTTCAATTTGATCAAATGCTGCGTTTACGTTTTCAAATTCCATTCGGCATTCGTCTTCAAATTTTTGCATAAAATGACAGTGCCAGTGTAGGCGAGATATAAAGTTAGATAGGGCCCTTTTATTGGGAGATGTTGCATAATGCTGACTGGTAAACTGGTACAACATGCGCATACTAATATTGCCATAAGCCAAATAGGGCGATAAACGGCTACAACTTTTTCTACTCAACAAAGGCTTCGAAATATGCTTACTATAATTTACGGCGCGCTCTTTTATAAAACTATCTAGGTATCGCCATGCCCAATACTCACCACCTTGCTGAAAGTTTTTGTTGCGAGTAATAATCGTTTCTGCAAGTGGCGCACCTTTTGATTCTTCGTAGAAATTTTGTTCGAGTTTTAAAATATTCCAACCAGATTCAGCAACTAGTTTGGGTTGCTCCAACATGGTTTTTTTCCACCGTTGCTGCCAAGTTTTTCTGGTTTTGAGTTTTCTGATTACACCGTTTAAAGGAGACTCTTTCCAAGCAATATTGTATTGGTGGCAAAACTGCTGAACAGCTAAGTCTCTATTGTAAGTGATTTTATTACCTACTTCTACATGAGAAAAAATTTGATGAATATGGTATTGATTTTGCAGGGCTTCAAGTACCGGTAATACTTCAGCATGAAAAATATATAAGTCTGCATTTAGGTCTTTGAGTTTTAGCCGCATTTCTTGTAAAGACTCATACACAAAACGCCAGTGCCTGCTATCACTATCATCATATGCTATTACCGATGGTTCAAAACAATAGAGTAATAGAATGGGTAGGTTTTGTTGTTGCGCATTCCATAGTGGCTCGTGGTCGGTAAACCGCAAGTCTCTTTTAAACCAAACAATATTTATAGGCTGCTTCGTCAAACTAATAAAAGAACAGGCGGGTGTCGATTTTGTTTAGGTTGGCATTGTGGAATTAGCACTTAAATTTCAATCCTAAAATAATTTTACTCAAGCTCAGACTATTCAATTATTTGAATTGGATACTTTCAATATGAAAAAGGAAATTATTTATCAAACAAAAACTTCGCTATTTGAGAAGTTTTATTATTTTTATATTACTTTAAATGAAAGTCAGGCTTATAAGAAAATAATCAATTGAACGGTATGCTTTACAAAATGCAGAAGTTCTTTCAGAATTTGGTTAATGTTATTAAAACAAGCTGATTGGATTGAGCCAGGTGATATTGGTGAAACTTTCGGGTCATTGGATTTGTTAGGAAATTCAAGCAACAGAGTAGTTTTTAATATTGCGGGGAATTCTTTCAGGATGATATGTAAATATCAGTTTGGTTTAACAAATGTTCATTTATACATTAAGTGGATAGGAACTCATGCCGAATACACTGCACTTTGCAGCAATTTGGAACAATTTACTGTAAATGATTATTAACAAAAACACAATGGAAAAACAACAGTATACAATTATTAAAACAAAAAAGCAGTACAATAATTATTGTAATAAACTAGAGTTATTATTAGAAATAAGCAAGCAAACAAAATGTATACAAGATGAAATTGAATTACTTAATCTTCTGGTAGATAAATACGATTTAGAGCATAATACTTTTCAAGATGCAGATCCGATAGAATTACTGAAAGCCCTAATGAAAGACCACAACATGAAAGCTGTTAATATAGCAGAGCTGTTAGATGTTGGCGAAGGGTTAGTTTCTGAAATGCTCAATTATAAGAAGGGATTATCAAAAGAAACCATACGTATTCTTTCTGATAGGTTCAAGCTAAACCAAGAAGCTTTCAATCGACCATATGAATTACAGAAGAAAAAAGGATATTCTGTAAAAAGCCTACGCTAGAAAAAGAGTACGAAAAGAATTTATTCTTTATTATAAATATTTTGCATCACTTGCATGTGTGGCAGCGTTAGCAAACTAATCATAATAATTAGAGCGGGTGCACCAAAATTTTGCCAAACTGAATTAGGTGTAATTACGTAAATAATTATTAAACCTAACAGGGAAAGTAAAGTAAATGGAATAGCTTTTTTCCATAACTGTGCAATTGTATTGTCTGAATTAATATACATTTTAATATCGTTAAAAGCCTGCCAGCCATGCCATCCAGAAAAATAAAATGCAAAGCCACCAATCAAACCTAATTGATTAGTAAGAATAAGCAGTAGCATAAATAATATCCAGTCTCGTTGTTTACTTTTATTGGGAAAAGAAAGTAGCCCTGTTAATAAAATAAAAATGATTGATGGGATCTTAAATAGAAAATAAATAATAATAAAAATAGGATCTGCTTTTGGAATAATTAACTGTAACCAATTTATTAAATCTACCTGATGCGGTAGCAAAAGCCATGCTGTTAAAACTATGCCATATAAAAAACTGAGATATTTATTTTCTTTCCCGAAATAATGCATATCGGTTGCTCCGAAATGATATGCCGTTAAAAAAATAAAAAAGCATAAACTCAATCCTGGAAGAAACCACCAGAAGCAGCCATATATTAACATGAAGAGTATGTAGCGATAAATAAAATGCGTGAGTGTAAAATTATTTTTTCTTTTGCTCGATGTTGTTTTTGCTACAAGATGATCAATGGCTCCATGAGGAATACCCGTAAATATAAGGCCTACAAAAAGTATAAAAATTTCAATGATGAATTGCTTATGAGGAAATAGTATTAGTATCAATTTTAAGAACAACCCTGTTATTAAAAGAATGATTAAATATGTAATGGAAGATTTCATTTTATTTAAAAATTTGTTTTAAAAAAGGAATTGCAGGTAGTTTTTTAAAAATCTTAGCTTCTTCATAAAGATTGGTATCCTCATATAAGAATTTTAAGATCATTGGGATAGGTATATTTTTAAACAACTTACCAAATATGTTTACAGCTTCTACTGGCTTTTCTAAAATTAATTTTAATAGAAGTTTGTCATAGAATTTAAATCTTTTTGGCCCCAAATTTTTTGGATAATTATTTGCAAAGTAATTATTTGCTAATTTTTCAGCATCCATTTGCATTTTTTCAAACCCATATCCAGAGGAAGCTTTTATTTTTCCTGCAGCATTTCCAATTAATATTTCACCTGCTTTTCCTAAAGAAGAATGGTTATAATAAGCCATGGGGATTTTTCCCTGTTCCATTGACTCTATTTCATACTTAGCGCCATTCAATTTATTGGATATATATTTATTTAATTGTTGCAAATAAACATGGTCATCCCATATTTCCGATGAAAACGCAGTAAACTCAATAAGGGCCTCATTACTTTTATAAGGTAAGATATAAACAAAGTCGAATGAATTTGGCAAACAGTTACTGAAATCCATTATGGTCATTATATTTTCATCAAATATATTTTCTGATGTTTTTATATGCCATCCTTTAAAATGCTGCCATAGAAATATTGGAGCTTCATGAAATTCTTTTTCTATAATACTACTATACACAGTATTTGCTATGTAATTATGTTGCTTACAAATTACTGTAGATAAACTGGCTGAAGTTTTTTCAATGCTTACAACCTCGTCTGTAACAATAGTAATATTAGGAAATTGAGGAATAAACTGGTTAAAAAAATAGTGATAAAAATCTGCTCCTTTAATGGAAGAGTAAGTATAAGGCTCAATTGATTGTATAGTTGTGAAATCCTTGTTTGTAAATTGAATGTTTTTCCAAGAACTTGTAATTAGATGTTGTAGGGGATGATTGCCTTTATGCCAAAAGCACCAAGTTTTTTGTTGCTGTTGTATTTCTTTTTCAATCACCAATATTTTCAGTGACTTAAATGTAGGATAAAACTGTAAATTATATAGCAATAGCATTGAAGAGCATCCACCACCACAAATGATTATATCAACATTCTCTTTTACCACGTGTATTAAGTATTCAAAATGAAAAAGCATGCTTTGCATATAAATATACAAAGCATGCTTTTAAATTTTTAATTCAATTATAATTATGCAGCTTCTTTACGAGAAAGCGCATAAATAACTAATCCGAAACCGATTTTATTTACGGCATCACCAATGTTATAAACAATATCCATTGCATGAGTAGCCGCTGCTGGATCACTAACTAATTGTAGTCCGAATAATCCACCTGGAGTACCTAAAATGTAACCCAATGGATAAATAGCCCAACCAACTAGTACGAACCAAGCTAATGTTTTAGTAGCAGTTGCAACAGCACCACCAGCAACTTTAGCTAGATTTGATACTTCACCAAACCATACTAAGTATGCAATGTAGAAGTAAGCTAAACCGCTAATAACTCCCCATAAAACACTTTTGTTTCTGTCAACAGTTTCTCCTAAGTAACCAGTAATTAACATTACTAGAGAAGCGAAAATTAATTTCCATAAAAGACCACTTTTTGCGCCAGCCTTTTTGGTAATTAAATAGAACTCAACACACATAAGAGGCACTGTTAAGGTCCAATCTACGTAACGGAAAAATGTTGGAGACTCACCTGTTTCTAAATTGTAGCCGCGCATGTAATAATAGTGCACAGCAGCAATAAATGTAATTAATCCAGAAACCAAAACAGAAGTTCTCCATTTAGCAGAAGTGTTTTGAATTTCAAAGAAGAAGAAAACAGAGGCAGCCATCATGGCCATACATCCAATAAAGAATGTAAACGCAACGTAATTGTCACTTGCAATTACTTGCACATTTAAAAGAATTTGATTCATGGAGCAATATTTTTTTTAAAAGTTAATAATTTTTATTTTTTTTTTGTTCAAAGAAATAAGTAGTAAAAATAAAAAATAAAGTCTAAATAATTGTTAATCAATTATTTAGACTTTTTATAGTGATTTTACTTCTTTATTTTTGATGAAAAAATTAAATAGAATGCCGAATTAAAGTAATTTATTTAATACTATTTTCTTCAAATATTCCAAAATAAACCAAATAATTTTTACAGTTATGGAAAGAAAAAGCAATCCTTTAACAAATAAATCAAAAGTAAAAAGAATTTAAAGAAAGCCAAGATCAACAATCAGGCAACCCAAACCCAGCTTAGGTTTTTTTTATATCTTCAACCGTACACTAAAAGATTTAAATTATTTATTGTGAAAAAATTTTTTCTAGCATCATTAGCACTTTTTGTAAGCATTGGTTTAATGGCACAAAAATCAAATCCTCCCGGTTTAGATTTAATTAAAGAAGCAGATTTAAAAAAAGATTTGTACGCATTTGCAGATGCGCATTTTAAAGGCCGATCTGCTGGTACGTTAGACGAATTAAAAGCTTCAATGTGGCTAGTTGAAAAATACAGGTCTATTGGCTTATTGCCTGCAGGAGATGATGGCACTTACTTACAATTTTTTACCATGTGGCGTAACCGTATTGCAGATAATTCATTTGTTCGTATTCAAAACACAGAATATAAATTATGGAAAGACATAAGCGTTGCTCAAATGGCCAACGTTAATATTAACGCACCTATTGTTTATTTAGGCAATGCTTTACAAATAGACACAAACAACGTTGATGTAAAAAACAAAGTAGTAGCTTTTGAAGCAGCGTCTTTAGGTATTAATTTAAATGTTTCTTTACCCACATGGAGGTATAATAGAAGTATATTAATGAAATATGGAATGCCTTTAATTAAAAGAGGTGCGATTGCTATTATAATAGTGGCAGATGATATTGCAGAAAAAGCTTGGGATGATGCCAATGAAAATTTTAAAAGAGGAAGCTATGATATTGAGGGAGGTCCTAATACAAGTGTAAACACAAAAGTGCCTGTTTTATGGGTTCATAAAAATGCAAAAAATATTTTTTCGAAAGGTGGTTTAAATATTGAAGCCAATTTAATTGTTGAAAAATATCCTTATCCATCTGTAAATATTATTGGTAAGATTGTTGGCACTGATCCTACATTAAAATCTGAATATTTATTATACAGCGGGCATCAAGATGCACATGGCATTCGTAATTCTATTAATAATGACTCAACTTATTATGGTGCCGATGACAACGGTAGTGTTGATGTTGCTATGCTAGCCAGTGCAAGGGCTTTTGTTAAACATCCTGCAAAGCGTTCAATTCTTTTTGTAATACAAGGAGCAGAAGAAAGAGGCCTCTTGGGTTCTAGGTATTTTACTACGCATCCAACGGTTCCTATTACAAGTATTGTTGCGGTATTAAATGGAGATATGATTGGCAGAAACAATATCGACAGTGCTGCAGTGTTGGGTTCGCAACCGCCCCATCGCAATTCAGCCGATCTAATAAAAATGGTATTAGACGCTAATAACGAAGGACCCAAATTTAAATTAGACACTACCTATGATAAAGTAACGCATGTAGAAGGTTGGTATTTTAGAAGCGACCATTTACCGTATGCTCGTTTAGGTATTCCTGCAATTATGTATACTTCTTTATTACACGAAGATTATCATACGCCATCAGACAATGCAGAAAATATCAATTATCCCAAATTGAAAAAAATGGCTGATTGGATGTATCGTACCGGTTATAAAGTTGCTAATGCAATTAATAGACCTGCAACAGACAAGGGTTTTAAATTAGAGCGATAACTGATTTTATCAATCAAATTCACTAATAAAACTCTGGTACTCTTTTTCGGCTGGGTAGAAATAATAAACAAGAATTAATTGCGTGCGTTTTTTTATTGCAGAAATATTGTGTGTATTGACTTTCGCTTTTTCCTTTAAATAGGCTAATAATGCTTTTGATAGTCTTTGGTTATCAAATTCTTGTAGTGCCTTTATTTTTGAAATGGATAAATCTTTTTCAACAGTTAATTGATAGACCGCATTTTTTTGGCTTTCATCTTCGTAACCTTTAAAGACATCATGTAAGCGCTCATTATATTTTAGATATAAATTATATTCATTTGGTTGCGCTATTTGTTTAGTCTTAAAGAATTGTAAAACAGCAATTTTTTGATTGATCTCTTTTATATAGTTGGCTTGGGCATTTGGATAATCAATTGAATTCATTTTTCTGTCTAATTGCATCGAACCTGAACAAAGGTCGAACTGTAAAATTCCAGATCGATTGATTTGTGCGAAAACCAACCAATTAGTATTTTCATCTACTATTAAGTTGCAGTCGGTATTTAATGAAGACTGAATTTTAATGGTTGTTATTTTTTTTCCTTTGTACAATTCCAACACTTCAATGGTTGCATCTTGGTATTCGCCATCTGCTGTGGGTTTAGATACTTTTAAAATTTTAACTTTTGCAACGAAAGCCGATTTCTGAAAGTTATGTACTAAAATATCTTTTATACACTCGCATGCAAAACTAGTGCTACTAATAAAGAATGATACAATTAGAATAAATGACTTCATTTTTTAAATTTATGAAATAATTTAATTACCCCATATTCTATTCATTAACTGTTATAAAGCTATCAACAATAATTTGATGTGTTATTACTAAATCATTCAAAAAACAAAGTCAGTTTTAGAGATGGGCTGAAGTGCTTGAAAAAATCATTAAAATAAAATTCAGGCTCTAATATTATATTTTTTGATTGCAAACCGGGTAATGAAAATTTAACAGTATTCTTTTCAAACCAATTACCATTCCTTTTTATTAAATAGCCAATACTTGCATTTGAATATATTAAGCCTATTCCGTTGTTTCTAAAATTCTTAAATTCTTTATGAAATTTAAAACTCATGAAATCATTTCTGTCAACAATACTATTATTGTTAGCGTCTCTAGAAAAGAAAAAATAGGGTTCTAAAAAAAATGAGTATGATTTCTTTTCAACTGATCTTGTATTGGTTTGAAAAAAGCTACATCCAATTCCTGTTGATGGAACCCATGAACCCCTAACATTTTGAATACCTAATTGAACATAGGGGTCTATTCCACTATTTCTTCCCCATACTAAATATTTTAATTTTTTGGGAAAAATTCTTTTATTTTTCTCAACATAATAAGAAACAAAATAACGACCACTTTCCCATTTAGGTTTGTCTGCTTTAAATTGTTGTTCAAGGTCTTTTAAAAGCAAATTATTTAACGAATTACTTAAAGTATTATCGGGAAAATTTTTAATATCCGAAATATTATTCACTATGAATGTTACAAAACAAGGTATTAATACAGTTCCTGTGTATGTTCCTTCTCCTTTAAAATAGAATTTAATACGTACAGTGTCTTGATCAACCTTCATTTGAACCGGTTCATTCTCTTTGAATGTATAGTAATCTGCAGTGGGTTTGTGTTCGGTAATTCTAATTTTATTGCCTTCTTTTAATACTACATAGTCAATTCTTTTCGATGTTAATTCTTTGGATAAAGGGTCTTTAAACACCTGCAAATCTTCATAAACTTTTTTAGCAAGCGAATCTAGGTTTGGCAATTTTTTTAGCTGACTAATGCTAGACATTTCTAGCGTCATTCTATTTCCTTTGGGCAGATAGAAAACAAAATTATCGTATAAGGTTCCTGGTTTTGGAAAGTTAAATAAATTCTCCGAGGTACTGATGTTTTCGGTTTGTATTTGAGCAAACAATACTTGCCCGGTTCCTGTAATTAACAGAATTAATAGTAAAAGATTTTTCATAAATGTAGTTATTGATTTTCGTTTATACCCACCGAAGTGTTGGATTTATTCCTTTGTAATTGAAAAATTGGTTTATTGCTTTTTATTTCTATATCCGAATTTGAATTGCCTGTTTTGTAAATTATTTCTTCGAGACTTATGTTTTTGTTTAAAGTTAAAACCGGTGGTTGCGGTGTGTTCAATTCATTTAAATGAATAATTCTAAACTTCTTTTTTTCTGTAATATTTTTTATTACAATTGGTTCTTCAAAAATATTTGGGTTTGTTTCAATAACACTATTTATTATAATTGAATTTTCTTTTTGTGATTTTTCAAAAGCTAAAATAGAATCATTCATTTTTTTGTTTTCTGATGAGACTATATTTTCAACTAGTACATTTCTTTTTTCCTTAATAATAATACTTGATTTTATTTCTCGCTTTTTTAATGCAACACTCTCTAAATAAGCGTTTTTTGGATTGACATTTTTAAAAAAACTTTTTTGTAAAACAACTTCTTTCTTGTTATAAGTTGATGAGACTGTATAATACTTTACACTAGAAATAAGTAATGTAGCTATTAACACAGCAGCGGCTAAATACAAAATCGTTTTCTTTTTTTGTTTTGGCTGCAATTGTTTTTCTAATTGGTCCCAACTTTTACCAGGTGTAAAAGAAATATAATCTGGGATCTCTTGTAATCCTGTTATTTTTTCTTGAATAATATTATCGTGAACTTCTCTTTTCATGATACTCATTTTGTTTTGTAATCATTTTTTGTAAAAAAGCTTTTGCTTTGCTTAATTGCGATTTACTTGTTCCTTCAGAAATAGATAATAAATCAGCAATCTCTTTATGATTATATCCTTCAACCACATATAAATTAAAAACCGTTCTGTAACCAATTGGTATTTTTGTAACTAATAGATAAATTTCATCAGAACTTATTTTAGATACTATATCGTCTTCCAAATAAATTTCCTCGTCAAATTCTTCAGCAATACTCAATATGTTATTTCTTTTTCGAATTTCCTGCAAACATTCGTTTAACATAATTTTTTTCATCCAACCTATTGTAGCCGATTCATTCAAAAAACTAAAGTCTACTAATCCTTTAAATATTTTTAAAAACCCATTTTGTAAAATATCTTCTGTTTGTTCATTTGTTTTGAGATAGCGCCTGCAGTACAAAAACATTTTTACGGCATATTGATCGTAAAAATATTTTTGAGCAGTGATACTGCCTTTTCTACACTCTTTTATCAATTGATTAAACTCCATATTGTATTGATCGCTTACTTACTTAGTAAATGCTATTTTGTAATGATTGGTTGCCTGAACAATAAATAATTATTGAACTATTCTTAAAATGTACGTTATTTTTTAAAACTAAATGCTCAACCCTGCGTTGAAACCAACTAAAACCCTTTGTTTATAAAAGGATATTCCCATATTGATATCTATCTTTAGTGAATAATTTCTAGCCTAAACACATTTTTAGGTATGAAAAAGTGTAATTCAAATACATAATTATGTAAGATAAAATGACTTTTAGCGGCTTATGAATATTATATTATTTGATGGCGTTTGCAATTTGTGTAACGGAACAGTTTTGTTTTTAATTAAACACGACAAAAAAAATAATTTACATTTTGCGGCACAACAATCAAGTGCAGGCAGTAAAATAATGCAGCAATATTTTGTTTTAAATGATGGTAAGTCGGTTGTGATAATTAAAGACGAAAAGGTTTATTACAAATCCGAGGCAATTATTGAAATTTCTAAACTATTATTTGGTTGGCCTAGACTATTTATTGTGATATCTATTTTGCCAAATGGTTTTAGAAACTGGTTCTATGATATTATTGCTAATAATAGGTATACAATTTTTGGCAAAAAAGAACATTGTTCAATTCCTTCAAAAGCCAACGAACATAAATTTATAGGGTAAGTTTTTATTAAACACTTATAAAATGGCATTCCATAATAGACACCTTGTTTCAAGCGCCTTTATGGAAGCGTTAGCAGCTTCCTCCCATTTATTTTCATCTTCACCACATAGGGTAGCAACCATTTCTAAAGCCAGTTGACTATGGTGTCCTCCATCAACTTCAATATGTCTTTCAATATAATATTTGAATGTAGACACTTTGTTAGGATGCGCTGTATAAATTTTATTCAAAATTTCTGTGAACATATCAGGAATTAAATCTTCTCTCCCAAAAGTAAACACCGCTGCTTTTACATGCAATGGCGCATGTTGTGCTATTTGAAAAGTATACTGTAAAAACTGTTTTACTTCTGCTGGTATATTGGTTGCATCAATAGCTTCCTCTATAGTGTTACCTGCTTTTAACAACGCTAACAATTGATCTATTTTACTAGTGTCTGCACCCATTTGACGCATAGCAGCTAAATACAATTCAAAATGACTGATTCTATTTCCGTGTTCATCTACATCAGATTCTTCTCCTGCTACAATTTCATTGATTAAAAAACGTGTATTGGCAGAACCAACGGGCACCCATGGTAATTGTACACAGGTTAAACCTAGTTGCAAAGATTTTAATAAACTCATAAAATCCCATACCGCAAATACATGGTACTGGGCAAACTGTTTTAAGCCTTCAAAATCTGTTATTTGACTGTAAACCGGATGAGCCAACAATGCGGCTCTTGTTGGTTCTATTCGTAATTTTAATGCTGCAATGGGTGTAGGCATTTGAAAGGTTTTAATTAAAACAATTTATCGAGAAATTTATTTAACAGTTGCAAAAGAAAAGATAATTTGTAAGACAAGCAAAACGTAAAACAGAATGAAAGCAAATTTTCCAAATATCATAAACAAAGATGGGCAAGCACATAATTTTGGCAGCATCTTTAATGATGAACAAAATCATTATTTCTTTAACGAACTCTTGAACAAAGTTGAATGGGCCAATGAAAGTATTATTATGTTTGGCAAAGAAATAACTACAAAAAGAAAAGTGGCTTTTTACGCAGATGACAAAATTGAATACACTTATTCTAAAAGAACTAAAAAAGGATTGCCTTGGACGCCTTTACTTTTAGATATTTTGCAAAAAGTCACTACATATACCAATTGCCATTACAATGCCTGTTTATTGAATCTCTATCACGACGGTAACGAAAGCATGGGCTGGCATAGTGATAATGAAAAGGAAATTGTACACAATAGTTCTATTGCTTCTGTAAGTTTTGGTGCAGAAAGAAAATTTGCTTTTAAACACAAAGTTTCTAATGAAACAATTTCAATAATACTTAATAACGGTTCTTTGTTAGAAATGGCTGGAAGCTTGCAACAATGTTGGCTTCACTCACTACCAAAATCTAAAAAAGTAAATACGGCTAGAATTAATTTAACTTTTAGACAAATGATTTCATGAAAAATAACCAACAGAAAACAATAAAAAAACAAAACCTACCCTCCAAAAATTGCCTGTATTGCAATAGGCCATTTAGTTGGAGAAAAAAATGGGAAAAATCTTGGGAGGAGGTTAAGTATTGTAGCGATGCCTGTAAAAAGAAAAAGTATCCATTAAATTAATGTCAAATATTTTATCGCTTACTAATTTTATTCATTGAAATAGCTTTTTGCCTAGAGCACTTAAATCGTTTAATATCATCACTCCTTTTCATTAAATGCTTTTTACTCACGCCACTATTTACGCGCTTACGCCATAAATTAAAACTATTGCGCTTTAGTTCGGCGCGCATAATTTTTATGGTTTCAGATTCAGATATACCGAATTGCACATGAATGGCTTCAAAGGGAGTTCGATCTTCCCAGGCCATTTCTATTATTCTGTCGAGGTCTATTCTTTCCATTCTATAGGAATTACTATTTCATTGGTTCTGGCAATAAATTGATAAGGTGCATTATATCCTAAAAAAGTATAATTGCCAGTAACTTTAATATTTCTCTGAGATAGAATTTGTAATATTTTATCTGTATACGTTTTTATTTTTTCGTCATTGGCATAACCGCCAAAAGAAATTACTGCTACATACTGTGGAATAGATTGGTGTATATGTATACTAGCATCTTTTGGTTTAGGCAAATTACTTTCGTTGTATTTGCTTGGCATTACAAAACTCATTTCTGCACCTTGATCTGATATATTCATTCTTACAGGAGCCGTCATGGAAATACTCGCGTTTTCTTCATTTCCTCCAAATATAAATCGCGCTAATTTTCCAAAGCCACTACTGGCAACACCTTTGTAGTTGGTGGCTTTTGAATAAATGGTAGCAAGTGTTGCGGCAGGGTAATACCTTATTTCAAGTTGTGCGTCCTTTAAAACGGTCCTGTATTTTTGTTTTTCGGTTTTAAGCGTAGATGCTTTAAAAGATTGAAATATAAAATAAATGGCCAACAAGGAGAGTGCAATATATAAGGCTTTCATGTTACTGTTTAGTATTATAACAACACAAAATTGAATAGGTTCAAACTGTAGGGTATTCTGCTATTATATGACGACAGTTTTCCTACAATATTTGGTAGATTATTCCAATTTATCCCTCTCAACCCCACTCCTCCAATACACTGCGGTCTGCTCTTATAAATTTGTGTTTTAAAACAAACCACATGATTTATACTTTGCCTGTAGCCGATGTGTTACTGAAGGAAACCCTGTTAGAAGACGACTTTAATTCCAATTACGAAGGTTGGGAAATGATAACCGACGAAGACGAAAAGAGTTTTATTAAGGACAGCTACTATTGGATGGAAAACAAAAGCGACTCCCGTTGGATGTTTTACCACAAAAAGATGCCCATTACAAAAGGCGAGAATTTTATTATCAATGCAGAGATTGAATTACTTGGCAGTAAAGGATATGGTCAATACGGATTGGTTTGGGGATTCTCAAAACCGCACGAGGTGTTAAATCGTTTTACAGTGTCGGCAGATGCGAATCGTTTTTCGGTGCTTAAATTCGATAAAGACCATTTTAGAACCTATCACCGTTATAGTGGGAAGTATGAAAAACCGGAACCGACCAATAAAAAACAGTTTTTTTCCATCATGCGTTTAGACGATTACTATTATTTTTTTCTAGGTGAATTTGATCGTCCAGTATATACCTGCCACAAATCGCATTTAAGTATGGAAGGGATACAATTTGGTTTTTATATAGAGCCTGGTATATTAATTCGTTGTAATAAAATAACGGTGAAACGTTTAATTACCAATCAATCCTTTGACGGACGTTTGTGGATGCCGGTTGACGATAATTTACAGCCCTTGGGTTCTGAACTTATTAGAGGTAATTAGCCCCCATTGCCTCAATTATCGCTTTCATTTTTTTACGAAGCGATGCGGGTTTGGTTACCGTGCAATTAGCACCCATTGAAAGTATTTTCAAATAAAATTCTTCGTTTACAAAAACGGTAACGCTTAGTTTTATTTGGTTAGGATTTTGGCTGATGATTTTTTGTGATTCATGGATTGGCTCTAACAAAACCAATTCACTTATGGGATGATTGATGGTAAGGGTTACCTCCGTTGGTTTATAAGCACCTTCCATAATTCCGGTGGCGTATTGAAAAAATCCATCGGCATTAAAATCTAATCGACGTTTGTGTTTTTCGTTGATAATGGTTAATTCAGAAAGGCGGTCTAAACCAAAAGTGGTGTATTTGTTTTTTTCATTACTCCATCCAATTAAATACCAACGATTGCGATGTTCTTTTAACAAGTATGGAATTAACTGATACGATTTGGTTTCTTTTTTATAAATATTATGGTAGGTAAAACTGATGGCATTTTTATTGGAGATGGCTTCGTAAATAATATCAATCCACTCCATTCCGTTTGATGCTACCGAACGTTCAAATTGTACTGCTTGATTGAGGATGGGTTCACCTAATTCAAACCCCAACAAAAAGCGCGCGTTGATTCTTTCAATTGCCGATTTAAAATTTGAAAAAATGGGTACATTTCTATATTGATACAAAAGTTGTGAGGCAAAATTTAGCGCCTCCCATTCATTGTCTTGCAGGTTTAATTCTGAAATTGAAAATCCTTGCTCGCCATAAATATATCCTTTGTGCAATTTAGAATAAACAATGGGTGCGCTATAACCCAAAGGATGCGGCAGTTTCATGGCTGCAATATCTTTTTCAATAGTGGAAGTAGAAACATCTATATTAATTATTTCAGAACAACGCTTGGCCAAATATTCTTTGGTAGGATAAGGCTTGCGTCTATCAATAATACAATCGTTTATCACACGGTAGCGTCGGGCAGCAGATTTATTTATTGGCATGTGCAGTAGTTTAACAAGTGTAAAGTAGTTTAAAGGATTTAAAAATTGCTGAACGAATGATTAAAATAATTAAAAAATTTAGTCCTCCAATAGGTGGCGTTCTGCACCTATAGCTTTGGACAAATAAATAATTAATAATTACGCTAAGCGCCGCTAGTTTGAATGGATTAGGGTAATTTTAGATGGTTATAAAAATAAAAAACGAATTGATATGAACGAAATTATTTGCCCTCATTGTAAAAAAGCTTTTAAAATAGACGAAGCTGGATATGCCGATATTTTAAAGCAGGTGCACGACCATAAGTTTGAAGAAGAATTACAACAAAGACTAGCGTATGCCAATACAGAAAAAGAGACTGCCATAAAATTGGCCGAAGCAACTGTAAAAAATTTAATGCAAGACCAAATTACAAATAAAGACAAGGAACTAACAGAACTTAAAGCCCAAAGCGCATTAGCCCTATCTCAAAAAATAAATGTAAAAGATGCTGAAATAACGCAACTAAAAGCAAGAATTGACAATATTGATGTTGAAAAAAAACTGGCTATCAACGAAGCTGTTCAAAAGGTTCAAAAAGAAAGAGACAGTTTAGAAAATGATGTAAAGACCAAAGATTTAGAAAAACAAAGTTTAGAAAATTCTTTAAAACAACAATTTTCTACTGTACTCAAAACCAAAGACGATATCATTAAATATAAAGACGAAGAAATTGCTCGTGTAAAAGAAATGAAACAAAGACTCTCTACTAAAATGCTGGGAGAATCACTTGAGCAACATTGCGAAATAGAATTTAACAAACTTCGATCAACTGCTTTTCAAAGAGCCTATTTTGAAAAAGACAATGATGCAAGATCTGGAAGTAAGGGTGATTTTATTTATAGAGAATCAGACGAGTTTGGAACAGAAATTATTTCAATCATGTTTGAAATGAAAAACGAAGGAGACGATACCGCTACCAAAAAAAAGAACGATGATTTTTTAAAAGAGTTAGACAAAGACCGTACAGAAAAAAAATGTGAATACGCTGTGCTGGTATCACTTTTAGAATCAGACAGCGAACTCTATAACACTGGTATTGTTGATATGAGTTATAAATACCCTAAAATGTATGTGGTGCGTCCACAGTTTTTTATTCCGATCATTACCCTGCTTCGCAATGCTGCAATGAGTTCGCTAAAATATAAAGCAGAGTTAGCATTGGTTAAAAGTCAAAATATAGACATTACTAATTTCGAAGATAAAATGACCACTTTTAAAGAAGGGTTTTCTAGAAATTATGATTTAGCCAGTCGTAAATTTAAAGAGGCAATTGATGAAATTGATAAAACGATTAGCCATCTACAAAAAACAAAAGACGCCTTGTTATCGTCTGAAAATAATCTGCGCTTAGCAAACGAAAAAGCCGAAGACCTCACCATAAAAAAACTAACGCACGGTAATCCTACAATGAAAGCGAAGTTTGATGGGTTAACGGATAAGGCGGAATAATTAAAAGGGAAAGTAATTTAAACGGAGCTTACTAGAATTACAGGCTTTATTAATAATGGATTTCGAGTATTTTTAAATACAGAAAAAATGAACAATATTAAATTATTTGAAAGCAGTCTTATAAGGACTTCTTGGAGTGAAAATGAACAGAAATGGTATTTTTCAGTTCAGGATGTAGTGCAATTATTGACGGATACATCTAATGTAAAGGATTATTTAAAAAAATGAAAAAGAGGGATGCTCAGCTAAATTCCAACTGGGGGACAATTTGTCCCCTAGTTGAAATGCAAGCAGCTGATGGAAAAAAACGAAAGGTGCAAGCTGCCGATACTCGGGGAATTTTGAGGATTATTCAATCTATTCCTTCTTCAAAAGCAGAGCCTTTTAAACTTTGGTTAGCACAAGTAGGATCGGAGCGCTTGGAAGAAATAGAAGACCCTGAAATTGGAACACAAAGAATTCGAGAAACATACAAAGCAAAAGGTTACAGTTCTGAGTGGATTGAAAAAAGAATGAGAGGTATTGCGGTTAGAGATGAGTTGACTGGTGAATGGAAAAATCGTGGAGTAAAAAAAATGTGTGGAATATTCGATTCTTACAGCGGAGATAAGTAAAGCAACTTTTGGAATTGCCCCAAGTGATTATAAAAAACTGAAGGGACTTGCAAAATCAAGCGAAAATCTGCGCGACCATATGACAGACCTTGAGTTAATATTTACAATGCTTGGAGAAGCATCAACCACGGAAATTACTAAAAACAAAGAAGCACAAGGCTTTATTGAAAATAGAAAGGCAGCTAAAGCAGGAGGAAAAGTTGCGGGAAAAGCCAGACAAGACCTTGAAAGAAAATCAGGAAAGAGTATTGTTTCAAAAGAAAATTTTAAACAACTAACAGAAAAAGAAAAAAAAAGATTAAAGGGATAAAAATAATTTCAGCCCTCCAATAGGCTACGTTCTGCATTGGTAACTTTAATTTATTAAATACAAGAACATGCAAAACACCGCTACAGTTTCTAAGTTTATTGTTGAAAAAATTAAAACAACGCCCTGGAAAAAACGTGCTTATATCAACGACTTGTTGCAATTACGTAGTTGGATAATTAATGGCCCAACAGGCTTTATTAGCGGCCAACATTATTGGCGTTTTAGAAACAAATATCCTCAAGAGTATTTGGCGCTGTTACAAGAGTATAGCCCCGAAAAATACCAACAAGAACTGTTGCGCCGCGAAGAAACACTCCTACAAAACTGGAACCGTCTAAAAGAACAAAAAGCCCAAAAACAGTTAGAAGCCGAAAAGGAATTAGAAGAGTATGAAGAATGGTTGGCTATTGGGGGTCTGGCGAGTTGATTAAGCTTTAAGTAATTCTTAAGCAAAATAACAACCAGAAATGTTTGTGGGTTTAGATAAATTTTAAAAATTAACTTTTGTAACGAAAGTCAATTTCTGAAAGTTATCTACTAAAAACCTTAAATACAATCGCAAGTAAAAATTGAACTAGTAAGAATTAATTCTTACATTTTAAAATTTAATTAAGTATAAATACTTTTTTTTAAAACTAAAAATAGTATGTAAAAACTATTTTTTTAATTCAAGATGCTCAAGAATTCTTAACATCAATTCGTTTTGATTTTCTAAGTGCATTAAAATTGTTTCTATTTCTATTTCAGCTTTTTTATTTATGTAAAAATCTTGTTCTGCTCTTAGTTCAGAATGTTGAGACTGCAAGTTTTGACCAACCATGATTAATGGCATCAAAAAAATTTGTATCATATTAGAAATAAATAACCATAATACAAACGCCGGGTAAGGATCAAACCGAAAATTTGTTGGTGCAAGTGTATTCCAGCTCAACCAAATTGCAGTCCAAAAAAAGATAATAAAAAAGAAGCCCATACTACCAACTTTATTGGTAATCATTAGTGCAAGCTTATTAATAAAAGACAATCTCTTTCGATGCTGATGATTGATATTATTAGCAGTTGTGAATTTCTTTTTAAAATCTTCTAATGATACAATACTTTTATGTTTCATAAAATCGATTTAAATCAGGTAATAATTATCAATACATCAAATACTTCTTACTATTATTTCTCCAACCGGCTTGTGTTTCGTATTGTGCAAAAAATATTTTTAAATCTGCTTGTGTTTCGTAATTCACAAAAAATATTTTCTTTTTACTTTGGGTGGCATAGTTGGTAAAAAACCATTTTCCATCATTGTCTCCAGCTTGCGTTTCGTATTTTACTTTAAATACTTTTAAATCTGCCTGTGTTTCATATTTCACAACAAATACTTTTACATCTGCTTGTGTGGCATAATCAACAGCAAATACTTTTTGCGCGTTGATATTGTAATAAATGAGCATGAAAAGACAAGTTGAAATTATTTTCATCCGATGGCAATTTAAAACCTAAAATGTATAGGAATGGTATAAATTTAATTATTCTAAGTACAATATCAAAATTTACATTAGTAGCAAATTTTATGAAATATAGTAATAGCATTCTTGTATTAATTGCCTGTTTTTTATTTACAAACAGCAATAGTCAAAACATAGTACCAAACATGGCACTATCAACAATAGATTGGAAACACTGGAAAGTGACCCTGCCAATAGGCGCACCAACGGAAATTGGCTTTCCAGAAATAATGAATTATCCCAACAACGACGTACTTAAAAAATATATGTACAACGATTTAAAAGATAGTTCAGTTGTTTTCTATGCTTATCCTGGCGCAATAACTTCAAACGCTACTCATTCAAGAACTGAGTTGCGCGAACAGATGGAGCCAGGTCAAGATACGCCTAACTGGACTTTTGCACAAGGCGCTAGAATGAAAGGCACACTTTCTATGGATAGTATTTCTAAAGATGCAAAAGGGAATTATCATGCAACAATTATCATGCAAATACATGGTAGATTAACTGATGCACAACGCAAATTAATTGGTCAGCGCGATAATAATGCTGCGCCAGTTTTAAAAATTAGTTGGGAGGACGGCAACATAAAAGTCAAAACAAAAATGCTAAAAGATAGCAATGCATCTGCTTCAGCACTATTATTTGCAGATGCCTGGAAAGACAACAAAAGTTTCATCTTTAAACAAAAAGTAGGATTTAATAAATTTTCATTAGAAGTAAAAGTTTCTGATGGTAAACTCGAAGTCATTTTAAACAACAAAGAATCGATTGTATATGATGGTTTTCAAATGAAGCAATGGGGCGTTTTTGAAAATTATTTTAAAGCAGGAAATTATTTACAAACAAATGATGCAAATGCTTTTGCTAAAGTAAAATACTATGCATTAGAGGTAACTCATTAATACCTCTAAAATTCCATTCCCAAAATATGGTTAAAAAAATACGCTTCTAATAACTCTTTATTAAAATTAATATAGGGTGCCCATTTTTTATCTACTGGTAAAAAAACCTGCATCGCATTAATGTCTGGGAAAATTTTGTAATCGAACTTGGTGCTTGCTGTACTAATGTATCCGGTATAATAATATTGAATTTGATGTGTTTTTGCATAGTCTATTTTTTGTAAAATCAAATATTTGCCCAAACTGTATTGGTGATAATTTGGATGATAAATATTTAAAATGCCTGCAATAGCATTGGTGCCTTTATCAAAAAAACCTACGGCAATTAATAAGGCACCATCTCTTATTTCTACCATCCATGCGTCCCAAGGATTCTCAAACAAATCCATATGTAAATAATCGTTGCAGGTGGCTGCTGTACTGAAGTTCACATGGTCTTTATATAACGCATATAAATTTTCTATTTCTTCTGTAACAGCGGCTTGTTTATAGGTAACTGTAAAACCACTACATTTTTTTCGAATAGTACTGGCTGATTTATTTTCTTTGATGGATTTTACAATAGTGCGTAACCAAAACACGGGCAAGCGATGACTATCGGTATCTATTTGGGTATGATGGGTAGTGAAAATTAAATGCTGCATCCGATAATATCCATCGGCTAAATAAGCATCAAATACATCGCCTTTAAATCCATCAATTTCTGGAAAAATATAATCGGGTTCTAATTTCATACACTATTTTATTGCTTCAATAACGGCGGGCAGTTCTGCATAAGTATAACTTTCTATTGGATTTATGCTTGTTCTAAAATCTTTTTTAATGGTTACTGCTTGCATGTCATTTGCTGGATATTGAAAACTTGCTAGGTCTTGTATTTGCTTTTCAGATAAACCTTCTTGCATCCATTCATAGGCTAGTTCTTCTGTTAAAAGGGTGGGCATTCGTTGTTTTTTATTGTGCACTGCTGCCATTAAAGCATTGGCTTTGGTGGTGATAATTGAAAAGCTATCTATGGTTTCGCCAGTTGATTTATCAACCCATGGCTGATAAATACCTGCCATAAAAAAGTAATCTTGTGTGGGTAGGTTAATAAAATACGGGTAAGCGATTTCTTTTTTGGATCCTTGGGGTTTATAATGCTGCCATTCGTAAAAGCCAGATGATAAAACCAAGCAGCGTCTTTTGAGTGCCGCATCTTTATACAGCCTGCTTTCTAATAATTTTTCGGAACTAGCATTGAGTGTGGTGTATTTATTTCTGCTTTCTGCAAGTTCGGCTGTATTGTTAATCCAACTAGGAATTAACTCCCAATGTGCTAATTCTACTTCAAAATCCTTTCCGCCTTGTGTTGGTTTTAAAATTGGCCAGTTACCATATTCAAATCCACTTGCCACCCCTTTTACAAGATGGAAGTTCTTTAACTCTTTTTCTACTTTTGCCAGCTTTATGAGTTTTCCCTTTGGTAGATTAATGCTGTTATAATAGCACATAGCGTGGATGTTTTAGACAGCCTTTAATGTACAAAAATACAAGTAGTGGTATGATAAAACTATTTTCACAACCTAAATCCCCCAAAAAATTAACAGTATCATATTTATACCTTGGAAACAATAAAAATTATGTGCAAGAATTTAATTTAAAGTGTTAACTGTAACTTGATAATTGCCTTGCTTTAAGTTAAAATTTAGTTCGTTTAAATTGGTAGTTACTGGTTTGTTTTTTATAAAATGTATAATTGACATTTTGCTAAAGTCTTTGAAAGGAAGTTTTATAAATGCTTCGCTATTTGCGGGAACGGTAATATTAAATTGATAAATATTTTTGCTTTTTTTAATCCAATTAGAACGTATTAATCCATTGGGCGATTGATAACTACAATTTACATGTAACAAATCTGCAGGCAAATAGGGTGCAATAATAAACTTCGAAAAGCCAGGATAGTTTGGCATTGCTCGTATGCCACCTAGCCATCTATAAAACCATTCAGTGACCGTTCCAAACATAGGGTGGCAGTTTGAAAAAGTATTCTCACTTTCTTTCCAGGTTTCCCATAAAGTGGTGGCTCCTTTATCAATCATGAAACCCCATCCAGGGAAAACTTTACTAGAAACAATTTTATATACATCTTCAACATGCCCTGCTTCAGACAACGCTTCTAAAATATATTTTGTTCCAAATATCCCTGTTGTAAAATGTTCATTTATTCCATCTTTAACCGAATTGAGTAATGAATCTACTGCCGCTTGTTTTTCATTGGCGGGTATTAAGTTGTAATAAAGTAAAGTGGCAAATTGTGTTTGACGATTAATTGGAGATTGGTATTTATTTTTCCAAAACATATTGGTTATGCTATCGGAAAGGGTTTGTGCTAATTTTTCAAATGCAATGGCATGTGTTTCATCGTTCATAATTTGAGCAAATCGTTTCATGATTCGCGCGCATTTTAAATAATGACTTGTGCCAATTAATTCTACAGGAACCGTAACTAATGATTCGTGGTCTGCGAGTCCGTCGTGCGTGATTCCTTCGGGATTAATTCGCGCCGCTTTTTCCATCCAGTTGATATCAAATTGATACAGTGCTCTAACAATAGCAGTATCGTTATAATAATTTAATAAATGTTCTTGCGTTGTAATCACTGCCGACTCCCAACTAATGCCACAATATTTTAAAGTATAAGGTGCCACATCAATAAAACTAGAATCATTCACTGCATCAACCCAGTCATACACCGTTTTTTTATAAAAATCATGCATGTTATAATTGTAAATAAATGCCTCACTTGTTGCATTTAAATCTCCGCCATAACCAAATCTTTCACGTGCCGGACAATCAGACTGAACACTCATTAAATTATCAACAAAAGTTAGCTTGGCTGCTTTTTGAATATCATTAAGTAGTGTTGAACTGCTAGAAAAACTTCCTGCATCTATTACATTTGTATGCAACATTAATCCTATAATATCTTTTTTAGTAGGCGCTTTTGCAAGTCCGGTAATTTCAATATAACGACACAAGTGAAAAGTGAATGTGGGTGTATACCATATGGTAGCATCTTGTCCAAAAATATATTGATCTGTTTGCCAAGCAATAGTTGGTGCACCTTTTCCACCCACACCTTTAGATTTTATTTGACCGCAAACCGATGTCATTGGATTGAGTTGTCCATCTTTATAAATGCGTTCTCCAAATCGTAAGTTTATTTTATCGCCGGGCTTTCCTTGTAATTTTATTTTGTATAAACCAGTAAAATTTTTACCCATATCAATTAACCATACGTCTTTTTTGGGAGAGCTAATTGAAAGGGGTTCTATGTTTTCTGTTTTTTGAATGGCAGGAAAAAATGATTTTTGAAGTTGCCCGCCGGGTCCGTCACAAATAATTGCACTACTCCAACTTGCGTCATTGAAGGATGCCTTATCCCAATTTTTTATTTCTTTTCTTGCATCATACACTTCTCCGAGATACACATTGTTTCTAATAATGGGTCCGTCTGTAACCTTCCAAGTACCATCTGTTTTAATGCTGTCTATTTTGCCATCTGCATAAGTTAATACCAACTTTGCAATTAATTTTGGCCTGCCAACACTTAGCTTTTCTCTTAAATTTAAATTCCCCCACATTCTTAATGGCAAGGGATTGTAAAAACCATTTCCTAAGGATACGCCAATACAATTTAACCCGGGTAATATATTGGATGTGATATTATAGCTTGAGTAATAAATTCTTTTTGCATAACTAGTCCAAGCGGGATCTAAAAAATTCTTTCCAATTTTATTTCCATTTAATGATGCATTATAATATCCTGCTGCAGTAATATAAAGCACTGCCGATTTTAGTTTTTTGGTTACAGTAAATGATTTTCTAAAAAGCGGTGCCGGATCGTCTTCATACATTAAGGAATCAATTGTTGGCTGCAGTTTAGCATCTCCTATCCAATTTGCGCCTGATAATTGATTCGATTGCAAAGAGAGATTGCTTACCGATTGACCAGCAGTATTAAGGGTTGATATAGCAACTACAAATAGATAAACTAAAAATTTATTGGTAGGGTAGTTCATAATTGTATTCTTGCTTTGTAAATGGATTCTTGTTATTGAAATATAAAACAATTTTAATAACTTAACCCATCTTGATCTATATTTTGCTTGGTAAAATGAACTTAATGAAAATAACAATCCTTGCATGCACCTTGCTGTTTTTTGTTCAATCTATTGTAATTGGTCAAACCAATCCTATGGGCACGCAATTGGTTTTACTTGGTACTGGTACGCCTTTTGCCAATCCCGACAGATCGGGTCCGGCATTGGCTATTGTGGTTAACAATGTTTCTTATGTGGTGGATTGTGGTCCGGGTGTTGTTAGAAGGGCTGCTGCTGCTTCGGCTAAAGGAATTAAAGCCTTAGAAGCGTCGCAATTGAAAAAATTATTTATCACGCATTTACATTCCGATCATACTGCAGGTTATGCCGATTTTATTTTTACTCCCGCGGTGTTAGATAGAAACGAACCGCTAGAAGTATTTGGCCCCAAGGGTTTGAAGGCTATGACAAAACACTTGCTTGCAGCCTATAAAGAAGATATGGCTATTCGTATTCATGGATTAGAAATGGGAGTTGCAGCGGGTTATCGCGTAAATGTTCATGAAGTAAGTAGTGGCATTATTTACCAAGATTCAAATATGGTGGTTAAAACATTTAAAGTGCAACACGGAGGATGGCCAGTTTCATTGGGATATCGTTTTGAAACGGCCGATAAAATAATTGTGGTCTCGGGCGATTGCACGTATAGCGAATCATTAATTGACAATGCCAAAGGCTGCGATATTTTGGTGCATGAAGTTTATGCCGAAGCCGCATTGGCAAAACGCGAAAAAAGATGGCAAGATTATCATGCTACTTTTCATACTTCCTCTAGCCAAGTAGCATCTATTGCCAATCAAGTGCAACCAAAACTATTAGTACTTACACACCAACTAACTTTTAGTGCAACGCTTGCAACTATTTTAGCAGAAGTGCAAAAAGGATACAAAGGTGCTGTGGTGAATGGAAATGATTTAGATGTTTTTTAATTAGCTAGCAAAGCATTCTATCTATGGCTTACTGTTAGTATTTATTGGCTATTAATTTTTTGAAAATTTATAATTAAAGCAGCTACAAATAATTGTATTATTTTTAATTCAAATCATCAGTCAATTGAAAACAAAACTATTCAGCTTTTTTTTATTGCTTGGCTTTTTTACAATAGCACAACCAAAGCAATTACTAAACTTTAATAAAGACAGCACACAGTTTTCTTTATCGGAAGAAGGAGCGGCCTATTTGGCTTCTTTACCGCTAAAATGTATACTACAACCGTATCCAAATAAAATTAACCATACCGCTATTAGTGATAGTGACCAAGTATTAACGCCTATCCAACAACACCCGAGTTTTTATGGTTGTTTCGATTGGCATAGTAGTGTACATGGTCATTGGATGTTGGTTGAATTATTAAAAAAATATCCGCATTTAGCAAACGAAGCAGCTATTAGAAAAGTATTGTCTACCACACTAACTGCTGCTAATATTCAAATTGAAACCAATTATTTTAAAGGCGCTTTGAGTAGAAGTTTTGAAAGAACGTATGGTTGGGCGTGGTTATTAAAATTGCAAGAATCATTAATTACTTGGAACGATCCGGATGCAAAAAAATGGAGTGCTGCACTCAATCCACTTTGCGATACGGTTATCAATTTATGGCGTGTGTTTTTACTTAAACAAACCTATCCTAATAGAACAGGCGTGCATCCCAACACGGCTTTTGGATTAAGCTTTGCCCTAGATTATGCCCGCACAGTGCATAACACAGCGTTTGAACAAGACCTCATTAAATCTGCCAAACAATTGTATTTAAAAGATAAAGCAGCACCTACTAGATGGGAGCCAGATGGTTCAGACTTTTTTTCTGCTTCTTTAATGGAAGCAGATTTAATGCGAAAAGTTTTAAACAAGCCAGCGTTTATAGCGTGGTTTAATACTTGGTTAACAATAAAAGATTTAGAACATGTAAGCGAAGTTCCAAAAGTGTCGGATAGAACCGATTTACAAATTGTGCATTTAGATGGATTGTGTTTTAGCAGAAGTTGGTGTATGGCAGGAATAGCCAAAAGCTTGCCAGCGTTGGATAAGCGCCGAACACTATTATTAAAAGCGTCTAGCAAATTATTAAAAGCCAGTTTACCCAATGTAGTATCGGGTAATTATGGTGGAGAACACTGGTTAGCAAGTTTTGCAGTGTATTCGATTCTTGAACAGCATTAGAAATTAAGGAATTGCGAAAGGCAATTTATTGGCTAATTAATTTATTGATGCCTAAATACCGACAATTCATAAATTGACCAGTTATACAATGGATCGGTTCCTTTTTGTGTTATGCGAATATACCTTGCCAATTGTTTTGGAAAAACAATGCTGGTAATGCCTAGTGTTCCTGTTCCTGTTGCAATAGGCTTACTCCAATTCAATCCATCATTTGAAACAGTTAGCTCATAGTTTTTTGGAGAATCCCATAATGCCCATGAATTATCCAATTCAATTTTTTCAAAACTTTGTTTTTCTTGCATATCTACCATTAGCCATTGGCCTGGATATTGTTTGTGTGTCATGTCTCTCCATCCGGTCCAATGATCTCCGTCAATTGCATTGGCAGCGGGCACTCCAATAGGTATATTGTCTCCACTAAATAAAAACAAACTGTCTTTTACAGAGGCTGTGGCAACCCAATTTTTTTTATCGAGCGGAATGGCCGCAGGAATTTTTTTAGCTGCTATTTTTGGTGTTGAAATATCTACCAATCCTGCTGCTATAAATTGCCAATTACCTGCACTTGCTGTAAATAAAATAGCGTGTTCGTCTTCGCCATAATAAGTAATGCCATTTATATTTTTTAGGGAATGTTGTTTCCAAATGATTTGATCATTTACGCGAATGGTTTGCAAATTTTTAAATGCTGTTTTTGGGATCCCTACTATTGATTTGGTGTTAGTAGGTACATTTAATTTTAAAGAATACTGGTGTAGTGTTTTGTTGATAGCCACCGTAATATTTCCTTTTATAGAAGGTACAACTACTTTAAGGGATTGCAGAAATCCTTCTTTTGGAATGACTTGAAATGTTTTCCAACCGGCTTCTATGGGAGATATTCCAGCAATGGTTTGCGATAAATTAATAACAGGTGGATTCCATCCATGATTTAAAGAAGACCCTTCGTCAAAAGCATCTATTCTTGAAGCCCACCATCTATCGTAGTGTTCCCAGAGTGTTGAAAAACTTGCTGGTATCATTGTTTGATACCTAGTGGACATTCTTAATAATGCTTCTTTTTCTTTTCCCATGGTACAAAGCGCTTCAAACACCCATCGGTCAAAAAAGCAACTTGAAAAAGTTTTTTTATTTAAAACGTTTTCAAAAATTGAAGGCCATTTAGTTTTATCGGCGAGTCCAGCATTTACTGCCATAGCATTGGCCCTATCATCTGGCTCCTGTACTTGTTCTGACTTGTAAAAACTACCCTTCCAAAACCTAGTATTGAAGCTATTTTTAATACTATCCATTTTTGCATTAATTAAAATGGTATCCGATAAATGTTCGGTAATCTTTGCCATTTTTTTTAATGTACCCAAGTCTATGTACATGAAACATTGTTCTATAATAGCATTGTCTTTATTTTCCTTACCCCAATCGAACCATTGATTTTTTTTACCAAACTTGTAGGTATTAAATAGAAATTCTTTGGTGCCAGAATACACTGTTTTAATAGATTGAATATCGCCTGTTTGTAAATAATAATACCACAAGCCATATTCGCCTAAAAATTCTAATTGTTGGCCGGGATAAAATTTTGCATCTAAGGGTCTTAGCACTAGCTCTTTACAAAGCTTGTGTGCATTTGCGTCAAAAGCATAAAAGCATTGGTTTAATTCTGGTGTTCCATCGCCCCAAAATCCTACACGCTCTCTATCGGGGCAGTCATAAAACCAATCGCGCATACACAAATAGGCAGTTCTTGCACCCTTCTTCCAAAGGATATTATAATCATTGTCGTTACACTCAAAAGCGCCTACAAATTTTGTGTCATAACCTGTTTCGCGATACTTTACACTTAATACGGTTGCGCCCGCTGGAATGGTATATACAGCGCCTTCTCCGCTTATCCAATTTTTTGCTTCATAAATTTGTCTTCCCTTTTTTGCAACAAAACTTTCTGTTTTTGTAAGGTATTGAACAAGTGGATTACTAGAGTTTAACAAAATGGTTTTTCCTTCGGCATTTTCAATTTCAATCCATGGTTGAAAATGGCAATTGGTGGGCATTTGACAAACCAATTGCCAGCTAGTGTTGCTAGTATATGGAATAGACCTAGAATAGGAGATATAATTTTTTAAACCATAGTCTTTAATGGCAGGATGCGCATCAACACTTTTATTTTGAGAAAAAGCATTGAAATAATTTACAAACAGAATGGTTACAAAAAACAATTTTTGCACACGTAACATTTTATTTGTTTTTTTTATTTTTTGGCTATCCAAATGGCTTATCAATAGAAATACTTTGTTTAGAAAAGAATTTTGGTCCATCTTCTGCTATGTACAAACAGTCTTCTAATCGAATACCAAATTCACCAGGAATAGAAATGGTTGGTTCATTACTAAAGCACATACCTACTGCAATTTTTGTTTGATTGCCTTTAACAAAATTGGTCCACTCGTGTCCTTCTAATCCAATGCCATGGCCTGTTCTGTGTGGTAGGCCTGGTAAACGATAGTTGTTTAAAAAACCATTGGATTCTATTACTTTTCTGGCTGCGGCATCTACTATTTCTGCTGGTGCGCCTATTTTAATCGCTGCAAATGCGGCGTCTTGTGCTTGTTTTTCTAAATTCCAAACATCGGTTTGTCTTTGTGTTGGCTTACCTACTACAATGGTTCTGGTAATATCCGATTCATATCCTTCGCAACCGGTTCCACCATCTACCATTACAACATCTCCTTCTAAAATAGTTTGTGGCGTGATGCTGCCATGTGGTAGTGCCGAATATTTACCAACCTGTACGGAAGCATATCCGCTAAATCCTAATTTTCTAAATGCTGCTGCTATATTACTACTAAGTGTAGATTGACTCATGCCTGGTTGTATACTTGCAAATGCTGCTTTATAAGCTTCTATTGTAATATCATTTGCTTTTTGCATCAAAGCAATTTCTGCTTTTGTTTTAATCATTCTGCATCCTGCGGTAATAGGGGTAGCGTCTACCATTTCAAAACCTGTGGCTACTTTTTTTACACCGTCTGCAATAAAAAATCGTACGCGCTCTTCCATACCAATTCTGTGGTAACGAACGCCTCTGTCTTTAATGATGCCTGCAATTAATGCATAAGGACTTTCGTGTTCCTCCCAACAACGTACTTCATTGCCAAATACTGGTAAGATTAATTCTCTAGCACGATCTTCTTCAAATCTTGGGCAAACATAAGCTAGATCTCCTTTTGCAGGAATGACCACACCAAAAGTTCTTTCGCTTTGTCCCCAACGCATACCAGTAAAATAAAAACAAGAAGTTGTTCCCTCTAAAAAAATACCATCTATTTTTTGCTGTGCCATTAGTTCTTGTGCACGAGCTATGCGTTGCTTTCTTTCTTCAATAGTAATGGGCACCACACCATCTTTTTGTGGTTGTAAATCACGAATTTCTTTTGGAAGGTCTTCGGTATTACTAGCTTGGCTTCTGCCAAATAAATTATTTGGAACGGCAATACTAGTTGATGCCAATGCGGCTAAGCCGAGAAAGTTTCTTCTATTCTGTTTCATAGCGTTTTGTATGTATGGGAAAGGTATTGAAAAAATGAATAGAAGGGCTAACCGCTCAGCCCATTTTTACAATAGATCAAATGATTGGGGCTTGTTTTTTTACTACGGAATAAAGCATACTCACTGAAGTATATACTACAATTACCAAAACTACCCATCGCAAAGTATCTAAGGGTAAAGATTTTACAATGAATGCCGCAACTAAAACAGCCACAATACTTGGCAAAGCCATGCCTAGTGCCGCTTTTCGGTGATAGGCGCCTGCTTTTATAAATTTATAGGAAGCAGGAGGCATTAAAAAAGCACAAGAACCCATCATGATTGGAAAAGCTACTTGCGGAGACAGGCCTAATAAAAAAACTACGGCCATACAAGGTGCGTAAAGTCCAACGCCAACCGTCATCATTGCACCTAGAAAAAAATTCACTACTGCGGCAATCACTAGTTTCGAACCATCTAAACCAATGGCGTTTCCCTGACCTTGTATCCAATGCATGTTTTTTGCAAACATAAAACCGGCGGTAATTAATAAGGCGATACTCATAGTGAGCCTTATTTTATTTTCAGAAAGTTTTGATACTACTCCAGCCCCAATTGTTGCGCCAATTGTTGCAGTAATAAACATAACTAAAAGGGTGATGGGTTCTACCTCAATAATTTTTATAAAAATAATCGCTTGAATTAATACAGGAATGGTGTTTGCAACATTCATCGTGCCTGGAATTAATCTATCGGGTGTTTGCTTGGTATATTTTAGCAAAACGGTTTGTGGTGCAAAAGCTCCAATACCTAATACGTCAAAAAAATTCACAACAAAACCAATTACACCGGTTTTAATCCAACTTCCTTTTTCTAATTCATTTCTGTGCAACCAAATATCTTTTGCAAAAAAATAAACAAACCAAATTGCAAATAGAATTAAGCCAATCCAAATAATTGTAATCATGTTAGGTTATTGATTAAGTTATTTCATTTCAATTTCAGCAAGTAAAATGGTTCTAGGATCTAGTTTTAGTGCACTAGGTTTTTTGTTATATTTTATAGGAATTGTTTGGCTTTTTAAGTTAATATCTTCAATAGTAACAATTTCTGAAGTATTGGTATCGGCATTAAAAATTTCAACCTCTAATGGAAAATCAAATAAGAATCCAGAAAACTGTGTTTGATTAATGCTCAGGTTAATTTGTTTTTTTACTTCGTCATATTCCCAGTGTGCTGAAATTTTTAAGCTCTCTGCATTATATAACCATTGTTTAAAAAAGCTCGTTAAGTTTTGTTTAGAAACTTTTTCCATTTCTTCTTTAAAATTATTGGTGGTAGCATTGGCATTAAAATATTTTGCATAATAGGCTTGTATGCCTTTTCTAAAATTATCGTAGCCAATTTTTTCGCGTAACATGTGTAATGTCCAAGCGCCTTTTTGATAAGTGATGCCGCTGGTTACCGGACCTGTTTCGGCAGAACGCTCGGCCACAACGCTAAACGTAGAATCTTTTTTTGAATAGGCAAAAACAGATTTTCTAGCATTCTTTAATCCATTAACAAATTCTTCGTGCCCATATGCATTCTCTCGAAAAAGTAGGGTAAAAAAAGTAGCAAATCCTTCACTTAACCAAGCATCATCCCAAGTAGATTCTGTTACTGCATTACCAAACCATTGATGGGCAATTTCGTGAATCACTACATTTCTCAATCTGTCATCGGCCTTTCCATTCACCATATTTTCTCCATAAAAAATAGCCGAAGATGTTTCCATTCCGCCATTAACACTTGGCGATTGTATATTGGCTAATTTTTCATACGCATAGGGTCCTACATAATCGGAATAGAATTCAAGTACTTGTTTAGTGGGTTGTGCAAAATCAAAAAATCCATTTGCCCTGTCTTTAGGATATACCCATGTTTGAATTTCTTTGCCATTGAATTTGCCTACTTGTTGTACTGCAAATTCTGCCACACCCAAAACAAATAACCAACTAGAAACTGGTACCGATTGTTTCCAATGGGTTAGTTTGTTTTCTTTATCAAGCGTAGATTCTTCTAATAACAAACCATTCGATACTACTTTATATTTTGATGGTGCTGTTACAATAAACTCACTAGTGGCTTTGTCGTAAGGGTGGTCAATGGTTGGCAACCAATGGCGTGCATTGTTTGGCCAGTTTTCATTAAAAAAACTTCTATCGCCATATTTAGTAGGCCCTATTTTTAATCCGCCCGCTGGCACACCGCTATAATTAATGACTAATTTAATAATAGCATCTTTTGTAGCAGCACTAGGCAATTGAATGATGAGCGCATCATTTTTATGTGTGAAGCTTACTTTATTATTATTATAACTAACTGAACTAACTAACATCCCTTTTTGTAAACGTTGTTCGGTTTGGTTAATTAAGTCGAGCCTTATTTGCTTTACATCGGCAGTTTTTATTAAAATTGAAATAGTTGTTTGGCCAATAATTTCATTAGAATTGTCTGATAGTTTTAGTTCAAACGCGTAGTGTAAAATATCTATTGCATAGTTTCTTGGATAGGTATCGGCAAAACTATAAAAACTGCTGATACTTAAAATGGCTGCTAAAATAAAATGTTTGTATTTCATTATTGTAAAGTTATTTTTTTCAAATAATATCCTTTTGCGTCTACTTGTGGTGCATAGTTGCTTGTAACGGTAATACCTTCTTTATTGATGACCATTTTATTGGTGCCATTAGTTGTGTTAATATCAAAAGGCAATGGCATAAAAAAGTTCTCAACTTTAATTAAATATTTCTGATAACCAACTTCTTTAATTGAAATATCTAACACGTCTGTAGTGTACATGAAGAAATTAAAAAACGGTTGTAGATTTTGTTTTGAAGCTGTGCTAAATAATTGTTCTACATCTTTAGTAGTTACAAAATTATCGTAGGTATATTTTGGATCTGTTGACAATTGTTTTAAAGTGGGTAGAAACAAATCATCGCCCAATACATAGCGTAAACTATGCATAAAAAAAGAACCCTTTGTGTAAATATCATTTCCTGCATAGGTTTCATCTTCGGATAATTCTTCGCCACCTACCATTGGTTTTTTATTGCGAATAGATCTTTTATGTCGATTAATAATTTCGTCGTACGCGGCTTGTCCTCCTAATTCAAAATGAATTAATGCTTCGGCATAAGTGGCAATACCTTCTTGGATCCACATATGTGCCCAGTCTTTATTTGTTACTTTATTGGCCCACCATTCGTGCGCATATTCATGGAATAAATTTGCTGAATAGTCGTGTCCACCAATTTTTGAGTAATTAAATTTATTTTGAAATGTAATCATGGTTTGGTGTTCCATCCCAGAGTTTGGCACTTCTCCAATACCAATTTTTTCTTTCACCCAAGGGTACTCACCAAAATATTTTTCTAGTACTTTAGTATCTCTTTCTTTAAGTTCAATAATTTTTGCAGCATTTGCGGTATCTTCTTCTAGCACATAAAATTGAATGGGAACTATATTTCCTTTAATGCTTGTATAATCTTTACTAACTACTTTATATTTTCCAATATCAAATACTATACAATAATTACTAATGGTATAATTAGTTTTCCAGTGGTAGGTTTTTTTGTTTTTCTTTTTAATCACTTCTTTTAATAAACCCGGACCTGCCACCACTAAATTTTCTGGCACAGTAATGAGCATGTCAACACCTTCATTTGGTTCGTCGCTTGGATGATCCTTACATGGAAAGTAAACCCTGCCACCTTCTTTTTGACAATTGATGGCTACCCAATCATTTCCTGATCTGTCTTTTGTCCAGGTAAAACCGCCGGTCCATGGTGGTTTAATGGCAACTGGAGGTTCTCCACCATATTCTACGCGTATGGTTTGTTTTCCTGTTAAAAAAGGCGTAGTACTGGTAATATAGATTTTATCGTTTTTCTGTTCGAACCTTACGGGTTTGTTATTCACTTTTACTTTGTGCACCGATAACAAATGCACCAAATCTAACAATAGCGTATCGGTTGATTTTGATAATAATATTTCAACTTCTGTACTTCCTTCAATGGTCTTATTTTCTATACTAACATCTAAAGCAATAGTATAATGCCGGATATCCATAATGGCTTGTAATGGATTTAGTTTTCCGCCCGAAGACAAATAACTGATGTCTCTGTTTTGTGCATTACCCACAAAGGAAGTAATTACAGCGCATCCAATTAATAGGAGCTTAATACAAGGTTTAAAGCCAAATAAGTATTTCATTAATAGGTGGTTAGGTTTAATAGGTTAAAAACGTTGCAATTATAAATTAGACCCCTTGAATTTAGTTATTTTGACTGAAACCTTGTTTTATTTGTATATTTAATAGGAAATAAAACAACAAAAATGGATGCCAATAAAGTAGACATGTTCATCCTGTCAAACGCAAAGTTTTTTGAAAGCCACCAACTACATATTATCAGAGATAGGTTAATTACTATCGACGATTCAAAATGGGTGATGATTTCTACTGTTCAGTTCAAAGACCCTTCTACTAGTTTAATTATTTCAATTATTGGGGGGCATTTTGGGATAGATAGGTTTGTGATTGGCGATACAGGACTAGGCATTGCTAAATTATTAACCTGCGGCGGACTAGGTATCTGGACGATAATTGATTGGTTTATGATTCAGGGTACTACAAGAGAAAAAAACATGCAAAAGCTCCAACAATTTTTGTAACAATGCCTCTGTTTCAAAACAAACTGTATCGAATACTTTCCATAGCTTGTTTGGCTGGGTATATTTGGTTGTACTTTAATCTTTCAACTTTTTATTCAAAAACAACTAGCCAAATAGGCGTTTGTTTGTTCAAGCGTGTAACAAGTATTCCCTGCCCTGCTTGTGGAACAACTAGGTCTGTTCTGTCTATTATACAGGGCAATTTATTAGAAGCATTTTATTGGAATCCGTTTGGTTTTTTGCTATTTGGTATATTAATTGTTACACCAATTTGGGTAGTTATAGATGCGATTAATAAAAAGGATTCTTTACTTATATTTTATGTTGCGGTAGAAAAAAAATTACAACAAAAATTAGTTGTTATTCCCGCAATAGCATTGATTTTAATTAACTGGTTTTGGAATATTCATAAAGGCGTATAATGGTATTAAATAAATTTTTGGTTGAACCTACAGAACATGAATTAGAAAAAGCTTCTAATAGTTATTTAATGTCGTTAATTGCACTGATGGCTGGTTTGCCTTTTCCCATTATCAACCTGCTTGCAACACTAATTTTTTATGTAGGAAATAGAAAAGGAACCTATTTTGTTCGATGGCATTGTGTGCAAGCATTACTATCGCAACTTTCTTTATTATTTGTGAACAGTTATGGATTTTGGTGGACTATTTCTATTGTTTTTACAACAGAAAAAATAAATAATCATTACATTGCTTATATGCTTACAGCCTTTGTTTTTAATGTGTTTGAGATGATTGCTACTATTTATACGGCTATTCAAACAAGAAAAGGGCAGCATGTAGAATGGTGGTGCTATGGTAATATTACTAATGCAATTTGTAAGCCCTAGTATGAAAAAAATATGCTTACAAATTAGCCTACTAATTATCTTATTCTTTTCATTATTAGGTGTATGCAATCAAGTAGATTGGATGCAGCTTTTTAGGGTTGAAAAAATTACCAAATCCACCGAAAAAAAATTGGGTGATTTGTTTTGGAAAATATATCATCCATCTCAAAACGAAATTAAAAACGACAGCTTACACCGCATCATGGATAGCTTGTTAACGAGTATCTGTGTGTCAAATAAAATAGAAAGAAACACTATCAAATTACACATTGTAAAAAGCGCTGAAGTAAATGCATTTGCACTACCCAATCAACACCTAGTAATTAACTCGGCACTAATTGAGTCTTGCCAAAATGAATACGAATTATGTGGGGTGATTGCCCACGAAATGGCACATATGCAACTTGATCATGTAATGAAAAAATTAATTAAAGAAATAGGCTTGTCGGTTTTAATTTCTATAACAACGGGAAATGCTGGCACCGAAAAAATTAATGAAGTAATTAAGTTGTTAACTTCTTCGGCTTATGATAGAAAGTTAGAAAAACAGGCAGACATTGCTGCGGTTGATTATTTAGAAAAATCAACGATTAACCCAACCAATTTTGCCAATTTTTTAGCACGACTTGGCCAAAAAGAAACAACAGGTAGTCAATACCTTTCTTGGATAAACACCCATCCAGATTCTAAAGAGCGCGCAAGATATATTTTAGCGCATTGTAATAAAATGGCAGTTCAAGCCAAACCCGTGTTGGCGGATGGCAGTTTTAGTCAATTAAAGCAATTACTGCAATAGCAAATGAAGGAATAAAAGTAAGATTTACCCTTTTAATTAATCTGATGATTAGTTTTATGGATGAGACTAATTGATTTTTTAAAGCCATAGCTTAAATGGTATTAAATAACAACGAATGAAATTTTTTAAAGTACTATATGTTCAAGTAATTATTGGAATAGTCTTAGGCGTTTTAGTAGGCTATTTATTTCCAGGTTTTGCTCCAACAGCAAAGTTGATTAGCGAAACCTTTATTAACATGATAAAAATGGTAATCGCTCCAATTATTTTTCTAACGATTGTGCTAGGAATTTCTGGTAGTGGTGATTTAAAAAAAGCAGGAAGAGTTGGAGGCAAAGGCTTGATTTATTTTGAGTTGGTTACAACACTTGCTTTAGTGATAGGAATGGTAGTTGCTAATATTATTAAACCAGGCGAGGGCCTTCCTATAACTAGCATGCCTACCGAAAATTTAGAAAAATATACTTCGGCTGCTCATGATATGAAATGGGGAGAATTTTTTTCTCATATTATTCCATCCAATATTTTTGATGCTTTTGCAAAAGGCGATCTATTACAAATTTTATTTTTTGGCGTAATATTTAGTATTGCATTAAATAAACTTGGCGAGGGTGGCAAGAGACTAATTAGCACATTTGAAAGCATTAATAAAGTGCTTTTTAATATTATTCATATTGTAATGCGTCTAAGCCCGATTGGTGCATTTGGAGGTATGGCTTTTACAATTGGTAAATTTGGATTCTCTACCTTACTGCTTTTAGGAAAGTTAATTTTAACCACTTATTTAACCTGTTTGTTTTTCATTTTTGTTGTACTTAATTTAATTGCCAAATATTATGGATTTAGTTTATGGAAATTATTGGTTTACATAAAGGAGGAGTTGTTGATTGTTTTTGGAGCAAGCAGTAGTGAAGCGGTTTTGCCGAATATCATGGAAAAACTAGAAAAAGCAGGTTGCGATAAAAGTGTAGTAGGATTAATTATTCCTACAGGATATAGTTTTAATTTAGATGGCACCACCATTTACTTAAGTATTGCTACTATTTTTTTAGCACAAGTATTTAATGTGCCACTAACTATTTATCAGCAATTAACAATACTGGGCATTCTATTAATTACTAGTAAAGGAGCTGCAGGCGTTACTGGTAGTGGATTCATTGTATTAACGTCTACCCTAACCATATTAAAAGTTATTCCAGTAGAAGGCCTTGCTTTATTAATTGGGGTAGATCGTTTTATGAGTGAATCTAGGGCAATAACAAATATGATTGGCAACACCGTAGCGGCAGTAGTGATTGCTAAAAGTGAAAAAGCAATTGATGAAAATCAGTACCAACAAATTGTTGAAGGAAAAAATAATTAAACACTAGTGATTGAAACCTTTTGAGGAGAACTTGCTTGTTGTTTGTTAGCAAGCAAGTTCTCTTCAAAAGGATTTAGTTCAAAAGCTTTTATGCAAATGTTAATTATAATAAATACAGCAAGCATCAACTAAAAGGGTCTTCGATTTGATATAATTCGCATTCCTGCATCTTTTATTTGTCTGCCAGTAATATTTTTTTAAGCCTTTTACATTTTATAATACTGCTCCCAACCCTTACGTGCTGGTAGTCCTACCAAAAGTTCATTCGCTAATTTGTTATTAGTAATTTGTTTGGTTTTTCTATCAAATAAAAGTTTGGTATCTAATTTTTGTGCCAATACACCCAAACAAAATACTTGACTTAGTGGTCCTGCAATATCAAATGGAGAACGTGTTTTTTCTTCGCCTTTACACGACTTTAAAAAGTTAGCATAGTGGTTAGAAGGACTAACTGGAACTTCAGGCATTCTTGAAGCCATTTCTTTTGCTTTTTCTGCAGGGATGATAGACAAGGTGCTACCATGTGATCCGCCTTTAAAAGTCAACTCTTTACTATAAATAATTTTACCAGGATTGAGTCTGCCAGATTTAATTTTTCCATTGCTTGGTGCAGGAATATTTGGATCGAGTTCTGTGTCTGTGAATCCTGCAGGTAGTGGTGGCACATTGTTTACACCATCATACCAAGTAATATCAACAGGAGGCATATGATTGCGCTCTGGGAATCGGAACAAAATAGTAGATGATTGAGGATAGAAGAACGAATTGTGTCCTTCAGATTTAACCAAATTAACTTCTGAAGGTAGCCCTAGGTTTAAAAACTGGTGTGCGGTATCAATTAAGTGTGCACCCCAATCGCCCAAAGCACCCATTCCATAATCGAACCAACTACGCCATTGTCCGTTTATAAAATCTTTATTGTATTCATGTGGCTGGGTAACGCCTTGCCAGGTATCCCAGTCTAATGTGCCAGGAATTGGTTCTGCTGCAGGGAATTTTTTAATAGAAGTATCCCATCCATGCCAACGACGCGCAGAGTTCATGTGTGCTGTAATAGCTGTAACATCTTTAATGATACCAGCATCTACCCAAGCCTTAAACTGAAAATAGTTGGCTTCTGAATGCCCTTGGTTACCCATTTGCGTCACTAATTTTGGGTGCTTTTTAGCCGCTGCCATCATTAGTTCTACTTCATTAAAGGTTCTAGCCATTGGTTTTTCAACATAAACATGCTTACCCAAGCTTAGCGCCAACATGGTAATAGGAAAATGCGAAAAGTCGGGAACACCCACAGAAACGGCTTCTATTTGGCTGCCCATTTTATCGAACATTGTTCTAAAGTCTTGAAAACGAGGTACGTCTGGAAATTTTTTAAGTACTTCAAGGGTATGCGGAGCACCCATATCTACATCACAAAAAGCCACAAAATTGGCAAGACCGGTTTTATAGAAAGACATAACGTCTGAACCGCCTTGGTTACCAATTCCACAACAAGCCAAGTTTACTTTTTCGCTTGCTTTGAAATAGGGAATCTCATCATTTGATTGACTCTGTGCATGGTTCCATATGCCTGGTATGGCAGATGCGGCCGACAGTAATGCCGTGTTTTTTAAAAAGGATCTCCGTGAATTTTCGTTAGATGACATGTGCAATTTTTTTTAGTATCTCTAAACTACAAAATTTGTAGATGTAAAAAAATTATCTAACAACTTTTAAAAAATCCTGTTGGATTTTCTTCGAGTTGCGCTTCAATTTTTTTGGCAGTTTGTGTAATAGATAATCCTCCTAAATTGGTGCACCTTAAAGTATGGTGGATTTGATCGCCTACCGCTTTCATGGTTTCAATTACTTCGTCTAATGGTATAAGGTGTTGGTAATCAGATAAAGCCATATTTGCACAAGAAATGGCATTGGTTGCGGCCATTACATTTCTACCCAAGCAAGGCGCTTCTACACGGTTACCTATTGGATCACAAATAATACCCAATGAGTTTTGTAGTGCAATAGATGCTGCTGCAATGGACTGTTCTAAAGTTCCACCATTCATTTCTACAAGTGCTGCAGCCGCCATTCCGCCACCAGAGCCAGTTTCGGCCATGCAGCCTCCTACTTCAGCAGCAAAAGTAGCGTGCGCTGCAATAAATACGCCTATTAAACCTGCCGATAACATTGCTTTTGTAATGGTTTCATTTGCTAGTTGCTGTGCGTGTGCCATTCCAAATATTGCACCAGGTAATGCGCCACAAGAGCCTGCTGTAGGAGCAGCAACAATAACGCCCATGGAACTTTTCACTTCCATGATGGCAGATACATACATAATAGTGGTGTTTAATGCATTGCCACCAATTAATGCTTGGGCCTCTAATTTTTCTTTGAACTTCGGTGATTGACTTCCTAAAATTCTATCGTCGTAACTAGTTCCCTGAATACCTGTTTGAATGGCGCTACCCATGATGGCCACAATCCCATTCATTTTTTCAATTACTTCATTAGCACTGATATTGCCTCGTGCAGATTCGTAGTCAACAGCCAATTCCCACAATGCTTTGTTTTTATTTTTATTGTAGGATAGCATTTCGTTGCAAGTAATAAACGGAACAGCTAAATTTTTTCTTGATTTTATAGGAAGTACGGGTTGAATACATTTAATGGATGCAACAGATTGCATGGATTGAATCTTATTACAAATAGCAGCATCAATTTTTTCTTGCGATTTAATTTCAACAAAAGAAATTTTTCCTGAATGAAATACTATTTCGTCGAAATCAATACTTGCTTTTAAATAACCAATAATTTCGTTTGGCGCTGTACAATAAATTAGTGTTTCAAAATAATCGCCAGCCATTGACAATTTATTTCCATCAATATTTATTACTTCAATCATTCCGCCGCCAGTTGATATAGCGGTTAGTTGCCTTGTTTCTTGTTCGTTACTAAGTGTTATTTGATACGTATTCGGATGCTTTTCGGCGAGTACTACAATGTTGATGGAATAATTAATTCCTGCATCCAACAAAAACTTTTCGGACCTTGGTAATCGTTCGTCGAAAGCTTCCCATCCTAAAAATCCACCAAAAAGACCCATATCTGAACCTTGACTTTTATGTGTGGTTGCTAATGAACCATTTGGGTCAAATTCAATTAAAATAGTTTTGATATTTCCATGTAATAAATCTCTACAAATACGCGCAATTCTTAAAGAGGCGGCGCAATGAGAACTAGAAGGTCCTCTCATAACTGGGCCTATCACATCATTAAATATACTTGGATAATGCTGCATTGTTTATTGGTGTTATATTATAAATTCTTTTTCCAAAACTGTTCCATGGTTCTGCGCATGTGCAGTGTGGTATTTTCTCTTTGACTAATACTATGGTCTCTCATTGGATAAGACATCATACTAAAAAGCTTGTTGTTTTTTACGAGCTCATTTACTAGTAATTCAAAGTTTTGGTAGTGTACATTATCATCGGCAGTACCATGAATAATTAATAAATTTCCTTGTAATTTTTTTGCATGCGTAACGGGCGATCCTTCTCTATATCCTTCAACATTATCTGTTGGTAAGCCCATGTATCTTTCTTGGTAAATATTATCGTACAAGGTTTGTTGAGATACAAACGAAACAGCAATAGCGGTTTTAAAAACATCACCATGTCTAAAAATTGAATGCAACGACATTTGTCCGCCACCGCTCCATCCCCAAATACCCAAACGGCTTGCATCAATAAATGGAAATAGGCTACAAATTTTTTGGGCTGCTTTTGCTTGGTCGTCTGCGGCTAGCAATCCAATTTGACGATAAATAATTTTTCGCCAAGCCCTTCCTCTAGGAACCTTGGTACCCCTATTGTCTACGCTAATAACAATATAACCTTGGTTGGCTAAATATTGGTGCCAAAGATTATCGCCTGTTCCCCAATTGTCTTGAACAGTGGAACTTGCAGGCTCTCCATAAACATGAAAAATAGTAGGATATTTTTTTTGCGGATCAAAATTAATAGGCTTAATAACCCATGCATCAAAAACCACTTCGTCTATATCTACTTTAAAAAATTCTTTAGGGCGTAAACCAAGTGCAGCAATATTATTTTTTAGAATTGCATTGTCTTCTAATAATTTTATTTCGTGGTGGTCGGGCAAACTAATTAAGGAATATCTTTTAGGTGTTTGTGCATTTTCAAAAACATGAATTGCATACTTTGCATCGCTCGATAATTGATAAGAATTTTGACCGGCTAAATTAGATGGCGTTACTCTTTCTGCATTGCCAGTGCCGTCTAGTTTACTTCTGTACAAATAGCGCTGTAAATAATTTTCGGGCGAAGCTATATAATAAACATATCCATTAGTCGTATCAATATAATTGATATTCACTACATCAAAATTGCCTTTAGTAATTAAGCTAACCGTTTTTCCGTCTTTGGATATTTTATACAAATGGAGCCATCCGTCTTTTTCGCTGGTCCAGGTAAAAGCGTTTGAGTTTTCAAGCCAAACAATATTGTCATGAATGTCTAAAAAAGCCTCGTCTGTATCGGTATAAATATTGTTTAATGCCAACGTGTTGGTGTTGGCTATCCAAATGCGATTGGTATTTTGTAGTCGATTTAGTTGTTGAATAATTAATTCGTTTTTACCTGGCACATAATCCATTCTAGCGATATAATTATTTCTTGGATCTCCGGGTAAATTTAACCACCTTGTTTTTCCGCCGTTGGCAGATACCACACCTAACTTAACAGCCGAGTTTGGGGTACCCACTTTTGGATAAGGTAATGGAATAGGCTTTGAGTAATTAGAGTCTACATTATTAATTAAATAAAATGTACCAACACCTTTTGTATTTGATTGCCAATAGGCAATTTCTTTGCTATCGGAACTCCACCTAAATCCATCTCTATCGCCTAATTCTTCTTCGTACACCCAATCAAAAGTGCCATTAATAATATCTCCGCCACCGTCAAAACTAATTTGGGTTATAGCATGCGTAGCAAGATTTTCTTTGTAAATATTTAAGTTACTTACATACGCAATTTCTTTTCCGTTTGGCGAAAACTTTGCAAACATTAAACTAGCGCTTGGCAAAGTTTTTCCTATTTGGCTGAGCATGCCGGTTGCTATATTTAACACCCAATAATCGCCCTTGGTGTTTTGGCGCCACACTTTTTTTGTATTGGTATAAATCAATAAATTTTTATTATCGTTCGACCAAGTATAGTTATAAATACTCAATGGATTTATCAATCCACTAGGAATTAATTTCTTGGCACTCACTAATGTTTTTTTGCTACCAGAAATAATATCATACAATATAATTTCATTTGATTTAAAGGAGGCATTGTATTCTAATGTGGTGTATCCTTTGTTGTCTTTCATGAAAACCAAGGGGCCAAAGCCTTTGGCAGCATATTTGTTTTTGGTATAGATGTCTTCGAGGGTAAGCGAATTGCTTTGAGCAATACAGAGGTATTGAATACAGCAACTTAAAAGAAATAGTATGGTTTTTTTCATAGGTAATTATTTGTGATTTATTCTATGGTATAAGTTTCTCCTTTATTGGTTTTAAAAATAATCAATCCATTTGGTAATTGCTTAACAGCAACTGGCTTTCCTTTTGCAGTTACTTTTGCGGTTTTGGCAAGTTTGATGGTACAATCCATACCCGCTTTTGAAATTACTTGTAAACTATTTACGAGTTGATTTTTCCAAGAAAAATTAATTTCAAATGCACCACGCGTGCAGACGCCTTTAAAATTTCCATTCTCCCAATTTTTTGGCAGGGCAGGAATTAATTCAATATAACCTTGGTGAGATTGTATGAGCATTTCTGTAATTGCTGCTGTAACGCCAAAACTTCCGTCTACTTGTGGTGCTTTACCACATAATGCAAATAAAGAACTACAGCACTGGTCTTTTAAATAGCCTTGATAAATTTTATAGGCGCGCTCTCCGTCTGTAAGTCTTGCCCACAAGGCCATTTTCCAAGCCCTAGAAAATCCCATCGCACCATCTCCACGTTCGTTTAACACTTTTTTAAAGGACTCAATAAATGCTGGCGATTTTTTTTCGGTTAAAATTTTTCCTGGGTACAATCCATATAAATGCGAAAAATGTCGGTGATTTTTTTCGAGTGATTTCCAGTCTTCTGTCCATTCTTGTAAGGAACCGTCTTTGCCAATTTGTGGCGGCACTAATTTTGTTCGAGCTGTTTTTACTTGCGCATTAAACCGATCGTTGATAGCTAAAATAGCAGAAGCTTCATTAAAATATCCAAATAAATCATATAGAATTTGCATGTCAATGGAAGAACCAGCACAAATGGTGGTTCCCTCTCTAAACCCTGCAGTTACTTCATCAAAATAGGGTTTGTTACCACCGCCATCAGGAAAATTTTCTGGTGAAGTAGACGGGTTAGTTACCAACCATTTTCCGTTGGGATGTGGCACTAAAAAATCCATGAAAAATTGTACAGATCCTTTAATTACCGGATAAATTTCTTTGAGATAGGCTTTGTTTTGGGTGTATTGATAGTGTTCCCATAAATGCGTGCAGAGCCAAGCACCACCTACGGTAAAAGTGCCCCAGGTTGGTCCGTCCATTGGGGCTGCAACCCGCCATATATCTGTATTTTGGTGCAAAACCCAACCCCTTGCGCCATAATGTTCTTTTGCTACTTGGCTGCCTTGGTCTTGTAATTCTTTTACCATTTGTATTAAAGGCTCGGCACTCTCAGAAAGATTGCTAGATTCAACAAGCCAGTAATTCATTTCGGTATTAATATTGGTGGTATACTTTCCATCCCAAGAAGGATTCATATCATCATTCCACAATCCTTGTAAGTTAGCGGGTTGACTTTTTTCTCTAGAACAAGCAATCATTAAGTATCGTCCAAAATTATAACTCAATGCAGCCATTGATGGATCGGGACTACCCTGAATTTTTTCCATTCTTTTATCGGTTGGTAAAAAAGAGTTGGCACTATTGCTTAGAGTTAAAGAAACCCTGTTGAAATATTTTTGATAATCTTTTACAGTTCTTTGATAGATGGATTCGTAGCTTTTGTTTTTGATGGCGTCTAAATATTCTTTTGTTTTTTTATGCGCATCTCCAGTTACGTTTTTGTAATTGATAAAATTAGTAGCTGCAGAAAAATAGAGTGTAATGGTATCTGCTTTTTCAATTATCAAATCAACACCTTTGGTGCTAATACTTCCTCCGCTTGATATTGCTTTTAATTGGGCCTCGTATTTAAGTTGTCCTTTTACGCCCATATAATCGGCAGACTTTCCTGCCAACACCAAACCGTTTGTTCCGAGCGGATCCATTCTAAAATAATCAGTTGCATAATTAGAATGGGTTTGGTTTCTAACACCTCGAAGGTTTGCTTTTAAAGACAGACTTGCTTTTTTATCGGCTGTTATTCTTATAACTATTACTTGGTCTGGTGCAGAGGCAAATACCTCTCTTTTATAATTAATGCCATTTGCTTGATAGCTAACTGTACTGATGCCATTTTCTAAATTCAGCGAGCGCTTGTAATTTTTTACAGAGTCTTGTTGAGGAAAGAATAAAATAAGGTTGGCTAAATTTTGGTATTTCTGTTGTTCAACAGGATAGCCCATTGTATTTCTTCCAAATAAATTATGTGCTTGTAAATAAGCCCCATCGAATACTAATTTTTGAATTTCCGGTAATACTTTATATCCACCTTTTACAACGGTACTATAGGGGCCACCAGACCAATAACTGCTTTCGTTTAGTTGAATTCTTTCTTCTCCATATTTTCCAAAAACCATTGCGCCCAAACGGCCATTTCCTATTGGCATTGCTTCATCCCATTTTTTGGCAGGTGCATTGTACCATAAACAGGTAGAAGGATTGAAGGATTCTTGCGCAGAAACACTAATAAGTAGGAGTAGCGTAATAAATAGCAGGAATGATTTTTTCATTATTTGTTTTTTAAGACCCAAAATGAATAATTATAGAGCTGTATAAATTTAAAAAAAGGTACATACTGGCTAGGAGTAGATAATTGCCCAACCTTATGTAAACTAAATATACAATAGTTATGGTACATATATTTCATGTAAAAATCCAATTACAGATGCTGCTGCTTTTAGGTGTATTTTTTTGATCATACAATACCTTCGGTTCTTAAATTATTCCCCAGAAAAATTTGTGTAGTTTTATAGTTAGTTATAACCTACTATATGGATACTATTTTTCTGCTTGCAATACTTGCTCTACTTATTTTAGCCATCGCTTTAATTATTTTATTTAGGAATAAAACCAGTAGCGAAAATCCTGCTTTAATTAATAAGCTCAATGAAATTCAGGCTATTTTAATGACTATGGATGCTGGCTTAAAACAAGATTTTAAAATCAATCGCCAAGAAAATGCTAGTATAGCAAAAGACAACCGCACAGAACTTAATACTAGCCTCAAAGACTTTACCCTAGAGCAACGCAATAAATTTGACGAGTTAAAGCTCGAACAAAAAGATTTGACATTTAAAACGGTGGAGCAACTCGATAAAATAACTGATAAAGTTGCAGAAAAACTCAAAGACCTAAACGAACAAGCCAAAGCAGATAATGCTTTGATGCGTGATGCACTTATTAATGCATTTAAAGGTTTTCAAGAAACTTTCGATAAAAACGTTAGCTCTTTTAATGACTTACAAAAAGAGAAATTTGCTCAAATGGAAATTAAGCAGAGCGAATTAATGCGCAATACAGAAAATAAGTTAGAGTTCATTCGCACAACTGTAGAAGAGAAATTAGAAAAAACGCTCAGTGAAAGACTGGGTCAAAGTTTTGAAACAGTGGGTAAGCAACTAATTGAAGTACAAAAAGGTTTGGGCGAAATGCAAACCCTTGCTCAAGATGTTGGCGGACTAAAAAGGGTATTAAGCAATGTAAAAATGCGTGGTGGGATTGGAGAGGTACAATTGTCGATGTTGTTAGAACAAATTTTAGCACCCGATCAATACGAAGCAAATGTAAAAACAAAACAAGGCAGTAGTGATTTGGTGGAGTTTGCAGTGAAGTTGCCTGGTAAAGACGAAAACAATCACCAAGTTTGGTTGCCCATTGATGCCAAGTTTCCCAAAGATATTTATGAGCAATTACAAACTGCTTATGATATTGGCGACACCGTTCAAATTGAACAGGCACAAAAAACATTGGAGAATACCATTAAAAAAATGGCCAAAGACATTAGTGAAAAATACATTGACCCACCAAATACCACCGACTTTGGCATTATGTTCTTGCCCTTTGAAGGCATCTATGCCGAAGTGGTACGAAAAGCTAGTTTGTTAGAAGAATTACAGCGCACCTATAAGATTGTAGTGACTGGCCCAACAACACTAGCCGCGATACTAAACAGCCTCCATATGGGCTTTAGAACCCTTGCCATTCAACAACGCAGCAGTGAGGTATGGAAAGTATTGGGTGCGGTGAAAAAAGAGTTTGATAGTTTTGGAGGGCTCTTGCAAAAAGCACAAAAAAACATTCAAACCGGAATGGATCAATTAGACGATGTAATGGGAATGCGCACCAAAGCCATTCAGCGTAAATTAAGAAGTGTAGAATCTTTAAATGATACCGACACCAAACTATTACTACCAGATTTAACCGATACAGATATTAATGACGACGATGTGGTGTAATAATTAATTCTTTTTATTGGCCGTAATTGAAAACTCGTGGCTTCCCTTTGTAGCCAAACCTCTTTTAATACAAATGATTCTTTGTACTGGAAGGTTATTCCATTTGGTTTTAAAACTACTATACTCAGCACCTTCTGTTGAGGGTTGTTCAATTCCAACCGACCAAATGCTTGGTGTATAGTGAATTACATATTGTTGGTTAGATGGCGTTGTTAGTTTTATTTTACCTGCTTCACTTATATCTACTTGGCAGACCGTCATGAAAATTTGTTGAATAGGAATGCGCAATTCTTTTATTGCGTAATCATCCGTAATGCTAATTGAATTTTTTAATCGATCTAACTTAACCAATCGATTCCATTTTTCTATACCAGCTTCTTTTGGATAAGCCGTAGCAATATTGCTAGACAGGCTCGCTTCTTTTTCATTAACCACAGCCTGAACATTAGTAGCTTCGAATTCTCTACCAGCAGATTGACCGTAATTATTAACTAGTGGTAAGTTGTGGTAATTAGATTGGGTAAACCATAATTCATACCTATGTGACGAAAAAGTTCTGGCCGTATAATTGCCTCTACCTGCATCAATAATAATGGGTTCATCATTCGCATATACAATAAAATCGCCTACATCATTGTGGTTATGACTTTCTGCGTTGTGTCCACCGTGTGTTGCTAAAAACAATCCATTGTTGGTTCTAGCCGTTAATACTTGAATATCACTAATCCAAGCAGCACTAGGAGCCACATAAGGTATTGTAGTAGTATTCATTTGCGCTAAACTCATTAAATTCTGTATCCTTCTAGCACAAGAAAAAGTGTTGGTAGGAAGATTTGAAAAGTTGGGCGGATAATTTGTAAAAGCCCATTGGCCAAAGCCAATCATTTGTTGGTCATTAATGGCTTTTCCAAAACGGTACAACATAATTCCATCTGCAACAACAGTAGGATCTGCATCAGAGAAATTTACAAAATAATTTTTTCCAATATGCATTTTATAAATGTAGCCGCCCATTTTTTTAATTAAAGGGTTTTCAAAAATGCCCACTTTATTGTTTGTAGCACCAGCAAATATTTCTAAACAATCATATACACTTGCTCCTGCAGCAAACCAATAACTTGGTCCTTCATCGCAACCACCTTCTTCGCCTAAACCATTAATATAAGCATCTAAACCTTCTATGGCATTGTGTGCCATTAATGTTCTTTTCTTTTCGTCGTTTTCAAGTAATAATATAGCAGTGATCCAGTTAGATATAATCCAAGGATTCCAGTTATTTACTGGTTCTGTTTTGCTCATCCATTTATATGACCCTCCTATGGTTAACATAGGATCTAACAATCGACGATTGGTTTCAAAATAAATGCGTCGACGAATTTGCGGATTGATTTTATCTAATTTTTCTCCAACAAAATAATCTGTTAAAGCTAGTACTGATGCGGTTTCTGCAGAAAATAGTTCTACCACCGGGTTTGTTGGATCTGGCAAGCCTGTGCCACCAATATGTGCTGCTGCTCCCCAAAAACTCTCTTCGCAGATAGACCATACACCATTAAAAATAGCTTCGGTAAACCTATTTTTATTTTCAATACTTTCTGCTAAAATCAAACTAAATAAAGCACCGCGTTTTTTAAAAGAAATCGTTTCTTGTTTTTGTCTATCACCCGTTCTAGTAAACTCCATGGCAATAGATCCGGGAATTGGTTCGAATTTAAAATTCAAAAAACTTTCGCCATTTTTTACCACTACTTTAAGGATAGAATCGGGCACTAATTTTTTCCATTCTTCCATTGTTTTTGGATAAGGATGGTAACTAGATTTAGGCACCAAAAATTGTTCGAAATTCTTTATTGGATATTGCTTTGATAAAATATTTCTTTGAACAACTTGTGCCTGTGCCAATGTAGCAAATAAAACAAAGAGTATACAGATTCTTTTGTACATGTAAGTGATTTTTGGATTGTTGAAAGCTTTAAAATTTTAAAGTAGCAGGTAAATATTTTGCAACCAATGCTTGGTAATAGGGCTTTAATTCTTCCCAACTTTTTTGGTCTGGATTTTTTGAGTACAAATCATACGGGTTAAATAAGTTAACCCATTTAAACATTTCATGGTCGTGTGCATCCATTAAATGGTCGTAGGCATTTTCTCGGTGCTGCGAATAAAATGAATGGTAACGCAACATATACAAACCTTCTTCTGGTAAATAATCTTTCATCATGTGGTACACATATTCATCGTGTCCCCAAGAAAGGTGTACATTTTTTAAGCCGCAGTTAGGCGTATAAACCCCATATTTTGTACTGTAAATGGGATGGTCAATATCTGGATTATTGGCAAAAAATTCAGGGTAAACAATTTTGTCCGAAAAAGCACATCCTACCGGAAAAGTATCACCCACTGCCGCCCATTGTGGCTCACCAAAAAGGCATAAAACCTTTCCCATATCATGTATCAAACCAACTAACACCATCCAGTCTGGATGCCCATCTTTTCGTATGGCTTCGGAGGTTTGTAATAGGTGTTGCATTTGGTCTAAACTAGTATCCGGATCAGAATCGTCTACCAATTCATTTAAAAAATCAAAAGCATTCCAAATGGGCATTTCTTTTTTATTGAACTGCAAATAGTTGGATTTTTTCTCTAACACATAGTCGTAAGACTGGTATTGGTGGTTGAGTCGATAGAATTCTTTAACCGTATCTCTTGTTGGTTCTTCGTAATTTCTAAAGGCCTCTGTTGCTTTGTTGGTAGCTATTTCGGAAGGGTCTGGGTAGCGATTTAATAGGTCTTTTTCCCATTCGTCTAAATGTGTTAATGGGCTATTATTTTCTGGAATAATTCCTGTATGATTTGTAGCAAGCATAAAACAAGGTGTTGATTTTTAAATACCAAAGCCTTAAATTAAACAAATTGTTTCAATTTAGAACCCAATATTTTCGTAGAAAGTCACACGTAATACATTGTTGTTTATATACTGTGTGCCTTGGGTGTTTTCTTGAAAAATATTTAAAATACCACCAATGATGTTTTCATGTTTATTAAAGGCGTAACCTAAACCTACAAATACCCTATTTTGATCTAGCACATGATTGGGTATTGTTGCGCCATAATACAAATACAATTCTTCACTAGTAGATAAAAATGGCTTTTTAGGTCCGAATCCGTTTTTATTTAATGGAATCTGATAAGTAATATTATACCGCAACTTTTGATAAAATGTAGATGAATTTGCAAGCGTATAATCATCAGCTACTTTCCTTTTCCATCTTTGTTCTAACCTAAACCACTGCCATAATTTATGGTGCTCGGTATTATGGTACCATTGAAACATTTGCCAAGTAAACGGTTCAGGAACTGAAATATATTTATGACCCTCTGCTGGAAAAAAATCCGAAAAGCCAAAGCCCGCTGCTAATCTATTTTTATTCTTTAAATAATAGGTTCCTGCCAAACGAAAAGTTGCTTGCGAAAACTGGTTAAAATAATTTTCTTTGGTATGAATTTCTGCGTCAAACCAAGAGCCCCAGTTTTTTTTAAATTTTGCTTGTAAATTAAAACTAGCCCAGCTTTGTTGCTGAAACAATATTGGATTTTGTTGCGCACTTGCAACAAATGAAAAAAATAAGAAGGGTAGAATAAGTTTTACCATAAAATCCGAGCGCTGAGTATTGGTTCAAACCGCAAAATACAAATAGATTGATGAACTAATCTATAAAATTAATACCGAAAAAAAATAGGATCGGTTTCATCAGTAAGCAAGCCTCTCAGCTGCGAATCTTTTAAAACTGTTTGATAGTTCATTTTTTTACCATCTACAATTACTTGATCCATAACCAATCGAATGCCATGGCTATAGTCGGCATACCAGTTTACATGCCCTGCATACACCGGTTGAATTGGCTTTCCATTTAATAAGTGCCATCCATAAATAGCCACTTTATTTGTTTTTGCTTGCTGGGTAATTTTATTGCTTAATACCACGTCTTTTTTAATACCTGCTATCAATCCTTTTCTGCCTTTTCTTTGACCCTCAATCATTAAATGGTGTTGCCACATAGTAATGGTACTGTCTCTAAAAGCATACATAGGAACCGGCGCTAGCTTTACTTTGCTGTTGAGGTAAATTTCATCCACCATTTTTTTAGTCGGTAAAAAACAATGAAAACTATCGGCAATTTTTTGAGCAGCAATAGGTGTTAGTGGAATTCTTGCCCAATCGGTATCATTGCCAATTACTAGGTAGTCGCTGGCTACAAAATAGATGGCATGTATTATTTTTTGATTGGGCCCAACAATACTTGTATGAATGGGTATAAACTTTTTATAAAATTTTGGAAGGTTGCCATCTAAAATAACTTCAATTGCAAAACTGTCTCTTTTCTGCCAATTATAGGCAACGGCTGTTTTATAGAAATCCGTTCCTGTAATCGGGTTAACAGGAGTATGCGTTGTTAATTTTTGCGCACTACAAGCAAATAAAAATAAACACAAAAAGCTGCAATATTTTTTCATATTTTTTGGGTTAATGAAAGGATTGACTACTATAAGCAACCGCAATTTCAGCACCTAATGTTGCATTGTTTTTAATGAGTGCAATATTTGAAGCTAGGCTTTCTCCATTGGTATGATCTGCTATATATTTTAATAAAAAAGGCGTTAAATCCTTTCCAAAAACATTGGCTAATTTTGCCGCTGCTAGTGCCTGTATAATCGTTGTTTCAATAATGGCTGCATGAATTTCTTGTGCTACCGGAATTGGATTGGCAATCAGCACGGCACCCGATAATTGCATTTGCCATTTGGTGTGCAACATTGCAGCTATCGATGAAGCGGTATCTAATCTTAAAGGCGAATCAAATCCGCTGCTATTTGAATAAAAACTAGGAAAACTATTTTGACCCACTGTTACTACGGGTATTCCTTTTGTTTCTAAATATTCAAGTGTTAGGCCAATATCTAAAATTGATTTTACCCCAGCCGAAATAATAGCTACTGAGGTTTGTGCCATTTCGGTTAGGTCGGCAGAGATATCAATGGTGTTGGCGGCATCTCTGTGAACGCCGCCAATGCCACCTGTTACAAATACGCGAATGCCTGCCATTGCAGCAATACGCATGGTTGCAGCTACAGTGGTGGCGCCCATTAATTGTTGGCTTATAACATAGGGCATATCTCTCAAACTCACTTTCCAAGTATTCTTGGATTGTGCAAATGCTGCTAATTCTTTTTGGTTTAACCCAACCTTGCATTTTCCATCAATAATAGCAATAGTGGCCGGGATGGCGCCGTTCTCTCGCACAATGGCTTCCACTGCTAAAGCCGTTTCAATATTTTGCGGATAAGGCATTCCGTGCGAAATAATGGTAGACTCCAATGCCACGACTGGCTTGTTTTGTTCAAGCGCTAATTGTACTTCGGGATGGATATCTAAATAGGCTTTCATTAGTCTGGATAGTATTTACTAACATGGTCTAATAAAATAGCTTGCGTTAAATGAGTAGCAATGGCGCCATTTACTTGTAAAATTTCTGCCGATAAGGTATGTGCTAATTTCATACAATCCATTTCGTTTTTACCTAAGTATTTTCCTAAAAGATAGCCAGATAAAGATCCGTCTCCAGCACCTGTGCAATCTACTACTTCAATATCTGGTGCGTGTAAACTAATGGTTTGGTCTTTGCTATAGCGTGCAGATCCTTGTTTGCCATTGTGCAACCATACGTTTTGAATGCCTTTGTTTAATAGCTCTTCTACTTGCAGTTGCGTTAAAAAAGCTTTGTCGGAACAGAGCACAGGTAATTCGTCTTCATTGGGCGTAATTAAATACAGTCCAGATAGGTTTACGTCTTTGAATTTTCTTGCAGGTGGAACCGAAACCGGTTCTAATATAAAAGGAATGCTAGCAGTTTTACTAAAATCGAGCAACCATTCAACTGTTTCAACACTCAAATTGGCATCACCCAATAAATAAGAAGCTGTTCTTAATAAATCGGTATGCGCTGCAAGGTGCTCGGGTGTGATTAAATGATTGGCAGCATTGGTTAAAAACGCCGAAAACAAAGACCCGTCTACGTTTAAGATGCCTGTATATTTTCCGGAAAGTCCTTCTTTAGTAATGGAAGCGTCTAGTTTAACACCTGCTGTTGTACAAGTTTTTTTCAACCAATCTCCATCACTATCATTTCCAAAAACACTAATTAGTTGAACAGGAACACCAATAATAGCCAACTGTTGAGCAATATTTCGCGAAACGCCACCGGCTGTTTTAGTTACCACTGCATCATTGGTGGTAGCTAATAATAATTCACTACTAGCATGAATTAATTCGTCTACTAGTGCGGCTCCTATGCAAATAATTGGGTTTGGCATTTTACAAAAATAACAACTATGCTAATAAAGTAGATTTAGTTTTATTAGATATGCCATTGCCTCGAAAAATTTAGATAGTTTTAATCACTAAAAAAAATTGTATGAAACGCTTGCCTATTTTTTTATTATTATTTTGTGTGCAATCGGTATTTGCCCAAGTGAGTAAAGCGCCTGCTTATCCATTAATTACCCATGATCCTTATTTTAGTATTTGGTCTTTTACCAACGAGTTAAATGCTAGCAATACCAAACACTGGACTGGTGCAGATCAACCATTGAAAGGCATTTTAAAAGTTGATGGACAGCTCTATCAATTTATGGGAAGCGATCAAAAAATGTATGATACCATTTTACCCATTTCTGATGGCCAATTTTACCAATACAGTTATACCGAAACACAACCTGACGCTAATTGGAAAAACATAGAATTTGCAGCCGCCGATTGGAAAAAAGCAGAAGCGCCTTTTGTAACCAATTTAAAAAAAGGAAAAACTATTTGGAGGTCAAAAGATATTTGGGTGCGACGCTCTTTTGTATTGAAAGAACGCAACCAAAATAAATTATTTATAAACCTCCACCACGACGATAATGTAGAAGTGTTTTTAAATGGAGCATTAGTATTTAAATGCGATTGTAAAAATAATAATGCAAACTTGTATCCAGTGGATGATGCCATCAAAAACAAACTAAAAATCGGCGAGAATGTATTAGCCATTCATTGCACAAACACAGGCGGAGCTGGATTTTTAGAAGGAGGTTTGTTAAATGAAAAAATTCCTAATTCAATTCCAAAAATTTTAACAGCGGTACAAAAAAGCGTAGAAGTAAAAGCCACTCAAACCTTGTATCAGTTTACTTGTGGGGCAGTGAATTTAAAACTTTCCTTTACTTCTCCCTTATTAATGAACAACCTGCATCTATTGTCGAGACCTATTTCTTATATGAGTTTTTCTGCAACTGCAACAGATGGCAAAACACATGCGGTGCAATTGTACACAGGTGTTTCTACCACACTTGCTGCAGACAATGAGTCGCAAGAAATTGTTGCTGAAAAAGAAATTACAGAAGGTCTAGACATTTTAAGAGCAGGAACTGTAGCACAACCTGTTTTAGAAAAAAAAGGCGACGACCTTAGAATTGATTGGGGCTATTTAAATGTAGCAACTAATGGTAAAAATGCCAATACAAGTATTAGCGGCTACAATGATTATTTAAATGCTTTTAATAGTAAGCAACCAAGTTTCGCAAAACAACAAGGAACAAAAATGTTGTTGAATACCGTTTTTGATTTAGGAAAAGTTTCAGCTACACCAGTAGATAGAATGTTAATGATAGGATATGATGATATTTATTCGGTGCAATATTTCAACCAAAATTTAAAAGCTTGGTGGAATAATAATAATACATCTAGCCTTTGGACAGAATTTATGGCAGCAGCACGCGACTATAAAAAAATTATGCAGCAGTGTGATTCTGCTAATAAACGCGTGTATAACGATGCTTTAAAAGCTGGTGGAGAAGCCTATGCCAAACTAGCGGTATTGGCTTATCGCCAAGCAATTGCCGCACATAAATTATTAAAGAGTCCGTCGGGAGAAATTTTGTTTTTATCGAAAGAAAATTTTAGCAATGGATCCATAAATACAGTGGATGTAACCTACCCTTCTGCACCTTTATTTTTAATGTATAATCCCAATTTATTAAAAGGGATGATGAATGGTATTTTCTATTTCTGCGAATCTGGCAAATGGACCAAACCCATTGCACCACACGATTTGGGCACTTATCCAATTGCTAACGGGCAAACTTATGGAACCGATATGCCAGTAGAAGAGTGTGGTAATATGCTAATACTAGCAGCAGGTATAGCCAAGGCAGAAGGCAATGCTACATACAGCGAAAAGCACTGGAAAACATTAAGCACTTGGGCGGAATATTTAAGCAAGGAAGGACTAGATCCTACCAACCAATTGTGTACTGATGATTTTGCTGGTCACTTGGCAAGAAATGCAAATCTTTCGGTAAAAGCCATTGTTGGAATTGGTGGATATGCCATGATTGCAAAAATGTTGGGTAAGAAAGAAATAGCAGAAAAATACCAAACTATGGCCAAGCAAATGGCTATTCAATGGATGCAATTAGCAGATGCCGGCGACCACTACGCACTTACTTTCGACAATAAAAATTCTTGGAGTCAGAAATACAATTTGGTTTGGGATAAATTATTAGGGCTGAATTTATTTCCTGCTAGTGTGTATCAAAAAGAAATTGCTTGGTACCTCACCAAACAAAATGCATTTGGATTACCACTTGATAGTAGAAAAACCTATACCAAGTCGGATTGGATTATGTGGAGCGCAACCCTTGCCAATAATCAAAAAGATTTTGAAGCCATTATTTTACCGCTACAAAAATTTGCACAAGAAACAGCTATACGCGTTCCATTAAGTGACTGGCACGAAACAACGAATGGTAACCAAGTAGGCTTTCAAGCAAGAAGTGTTGTAGGGGGATATTTTATAAAAGCACTGGCTGATAAATGGAAAAAATAATTTTTTTAGTAGATCTTTAAAACAGTTGTATTAGATTTATTTTAATAACGCTAATAAGTTACTGAAATAAAAAACAGGATGTATCAAAACTAAAAAGCTACGCTGAGAATTGTATAAAAGAATAAATTTATCAATCAGGTATCCGAATAAAAAGAGGCTGACTCATACTATTGAAACAGCCTCTTTTCTATTTTACAGAAGTAAGATTTTTATAATTCTCTCACCCAAATATTTCTATAACTAATCGGCTCACTTTTATCTCCGTGCGCTTGTAGTTTTAGTGGTGCTGGTCCGTGCTTTACATAAGATGGTGCGCCAACATAAGGTGTATCTCCTTTTAATTCAAAATTGAGTTGTACTAAAACACCATTGTGAAAAACAGTAACACGCGCTGGCGATTTTAAAGTGCCGTCTTCATTAAATCTTGGGGCAGTCCAAACAGCATCATAGGTTTGCCATTCACCTGGAGGTAAACAAGCATTAACTAGTGGTGGATTTTGTTTGTAAATACTACCTGCTTGTCCGTTTACATACGTAGTGTTTATATAGTTATCTAGTACTTGTAACTCATATCCGCCTGCGCCAAATGGCAATCCTGCAAAGAAAATTCCGCTATTGCCGCGACCTTGTCCACTTCCGGTTACATTGGCAGGAATTAAATATTCAAGATGTAATTGATAGTCTGTAAATAATCGCTTGGTTTGCAAATCGCCTGCTTTTTTATTAACTGTCATACCGCCATTTTCTAGCGTCCATTTAATGGGCGAACTAGCATCTTTCTCTGCTACCCATTCGTCTAAATTGGTTCCGTCTAATAAAATAATTGCATCCGAAGGTGCTTTGTGGTTCACTACAGGTGTAATAACTTTTGGAACCGGCGTATAATATTCCGTTTCTTTTGGATCGTGTTTTACTTGAGCATTTACAGATACCGTTGCAATGCTTGCTAATAAAAATAGACTAACTATTTTGTACTTCATACAATTAAATTTTTGGTAAGTGATAGCCGTTATGGTAGGGCTTTAATAAATATTTATCGTTAATGGCTTGGTCTGTGAATTTTGCTTTGGCTTTATCCCAGTGTAGTTTTTGTTGAGACCTAAATGAGATATTGCCCATTTGAGCAACCGTTGCAACGTGCGCTCCTGCTTGAATAGAACAATTTAATTCTTCCATTTTGCGCGATTTTACAACGCTTACAAAATTCTCCCAGTGTTTGTTTAATCCGTTGTCTACAGATTTTTTTAATGGGCTACTTACTTTGCTTTTGCTTTGTCTCTCTTCAATCACCTCCCATCCACCTCTGTTTAAAACAAGGGTTCCGTTATTACCAATAAAAGCAATGCCGTGATCTCTGCCATAAGAACCATTGTCAATACCCATTGCAGAATCCCAAATCAAATTGAAATTATCAAACTCATACATAGTAGTAAGCGTATCTGGTGTTTCTTCGGCTAGTTCAGGGTAAGCAAATTTTCCGCCCAAACCATCTATTGATTTTGGCACATCGGCTTTCATACCAATTAATGCATAGTCTAATAAGTGAACACCCCAATCGGTCATTAAGCCACCTGCATAATCCCAAAACCAACGAAAATGAAAATGAAATCTGCTTGAGTTGAAAGGCCTGGTAGTAGCGGGTCCTAGCCATTGTTTGTAGTCTACACCTTCGGGTGGTGCGCTATCTGGCACTACCGGTTGAGGACGCATCCAACCTTGGTAACACCAAACTTTTACAGTTCGAATATTTCCTAATTGTCCGCTGTGAACAAAACTTACCGCATCTTTAAAATGCTGTTGACTGCGTTGCCACTGTCCTCCCTGTACCACTTTGTTATAGCGTTGTTGTGCAGCCACCATGGTTCTACATTCTATAATAGAATTACCAACTGGTTTTTCTACATAAACATCTTTACCTGCCTGAACTGCTTCTATCATCATCAATGCATGCCAATGATCTGGTGTGCCAATAATTACTATATCAATATCTTTTTGTTCTAACAATTTGCGATAGTCGCTGTAGATTTTTATTCTAGAGATATCGATATTCTTTTTAGTCAATTCATTTAGGCGATTTTGAATGACCGATTTATCAATATCACAAATGGCCACCAAGTTTATACCCGGAATTTTCATGGCTGCAGTTGCGTCGGACCAACCCATTCCATTAACGCCAATTACCCCAACATTTAATTGGTCGGATGGCATGATACGGCTGTTAAAAATGGCAAATACTTGATTGTCAACGGCAGATGCTAATAAGCCGCCACCCAATAAGGCAGAGGATTGTAGCAGAAATTTTTTTCTAGACGACATGGCAAGGTTTTCTTGGGTTTACAATAATTGTTTTTCAAACTAAGCAGTTAAGTTAGGATAAAAATTCAATTAAAAACCATGCAGTGCTTAGCTAAAATTATTTAGTAGATTTTCCGGGAGCCCTTCTATTGGTTCCCAAATTATTGGTGAGGTCATCGCCTAAATCAGTCCTTGCTTCATTGGCTAATTTGGTTAACTGTGCCACTACTTCGGGTAATTGATCTATTAGATTATAGCGTTCTCCTGGATCTCTGCGTAAATCGTATAAGCCAGCAGGGAACTGAAAATTTTCGGTATTTGGTCCAGGCATGCCATCTTTACCAGGCAGGTATCCTTCGTAGGTTCTACCCGGATGCGCAAATACCAGTTTGTAATTTTCGTATCGAATAGCTTCTAAACTATTGGTGCGATAATAGTAGAGAAAGCTTTTTCGAGGGCTACTATCCATCTGTCCTTTTAGTAAAGGAAAAATATTTACCCCATCAATTTTGTTTGATGAAACAGCTGCACCAGTAATGGCAGCAATTGTGGGTAAGAAATCTATTTCAGAGGCCATTTGATTATTAACCGTTCCAGCAGGAATCACCCCCGGCCAGCTCATAATACAAGGTACACGTTGGCCACCTTCAAACGAAGTGCCTTTCCCTTCTCTGAGACCTCCCGTATTTCCAGCATGGTTGCCATAATTTAACCAGGGTCCATTGTCGGAAGTAACAATGAGTAAGGTGTTTTTATCGAGGTGTAATTTGGCTAGTGTTTCCCTAATTTGACCAATGCTCCAGTCTAATTCCATCACCACATCGCCATACATTCCTTGTGCCGACTTGCCTTTAAATTTATTGGAAACCGCTAGTGGTACATGCGGCAATGGATGCGCTAAATATAAAAAAAATGGTTTGTTTTTATTTTGTTCGATAAAGGAAACACTCCGCTCGGTAAACCAAGTAGTAAACATCGACAAATCTGGATTGGTTTGAACCGTAGCATTGCCATCAATTAAAGGCAGTGGCGGATATTCTGTTTTATTGGTGGGATGGTGTGGCCACATATCGTGCGAATAAGGGATGCCAAAAAACACATCAAAGCCATGTTGCAATGGTAAGAACTCAGGTAAATGTCCTAAATGCCATTTGCCAAATGCAGCTGTGGTATAACCTTTGGCTCGTAGCATCTCTGCAATAGTTAGTTCGTTTGCGCTAATGCCAATTTTACTATTGGGCCCTAGTGCGCCAGAAATACCAATTCTATTAGGGTAACAACCCGTTAAAAGTCCGGTACGAGAGGCAGAGCAAACCGCTTGCGCAGAATACAATTGGCTAAAAAACATGCCTTCTTTTGCCATCTTATCCATATTAGGCGTTTGGTACCCAATAGCACCAGTGATATCTAAATCGCCATAGCCCAAATCATCAAAATTCACAATAATAATATTGGGCTGTGTGTCTTTAACTAAGGGTTTTTCTTTGAATGCAATACTAGAAAACCCAACAAAAACCATACTAGTCAGGGCTACAATAGCCGACAAAGATTTTGAAAATTTATTCATAACAATTACATTTTTATAATGCGTCCGTCTTCCATTTCAATGATGCGATTGGTTCTGGCCGCAAATTCATTATCGTGTGTAACAATTAATAAAGACTGATGATAAACAGTAGCTAATTCTTTAAATATTTGAAAAACAATTTCGCTATTTTTTTTGTCGAGGTTGCCGGTTGGCTCATCACCCATAATGATCAATGGATCATTAATAAGTGCACGGGCAATAGCAACCCGTTGTTTTTGTCCGCCAGATAATTGATTGGGCATTTTTAAACTTTCGTTTTCTATGCCGAGTATTTTTAATTTTTCTATGGCGCGATGTTCTACTTCTTGTTCTGAATACTTGCCCAATTTTAATCCCGGCAACATTACATTGCGTAAAACCGAAAACTCATTTAACAAATAATGAAATTGAAAAACGAATCCAATTTTTTCGTTTCTAATTTTTGCCAAATCGGCCTCTTTTTTATTACGCATCAACTGGCCGTCAATAATTAAATCTCCTTGGTAATCGGTATCCATTGTTGAAAGGATATACAATAAAGTAGATTTACCACAACCCGATTTTCCAATCACAGAAACAAACTCCGATTTATCAATGGAGAAACTAACATTATCTAATACTTGCACGGTAGCAGGATCGTGAAAGTACTTGCAAATATTTTTAGCTTCTAATATTTTATTACGCATATTATTTTCCTCTAATAATAATTACGGGATCTATTTTACTGGCTTTTCTTGAAGGAAAATAGCCTGCCATATAAGTGGTAACAATTGAAAAAATGCCACCAATAATATAGAACTTAGGATTGTAATTAATAGGATAAGTTTTTATGGTAGGGAGCGAAGCGGTATTAAATGGAATTTGGTCAATAATAGCCGATAAGCCAAATCCAAATAACAGCCCTAGAATGCCACCAAAAATTCCAATACTTAATGCAATAGAAATGAACACCGCATTTACATCTTTACCAGAAAATCCAGTTGCTTTTAAAATAGCAATAGAATCCATTTTTTCGTAAATCATCATGTTCAAAATATTGTAAATGCCAAAGCCCGCAACAATTAATAAGGTTACACCCACTGCATATGAAATTAAGGTTCTAATAGAGCTTCCTGTTTCAAATTGTGAATTGGCTGTTTGCACATCTACCGCTTCTACTTGGTATAATTCTTGGTATTCTTTGGCAACTGCTGGAGCCAACAAAATATCTTTTAATTTCACTTGAATATCTGTAATATAACTACTAGACTCACCCAATAATTTTTGCGTTGTTTTAATGGTGGCATAGCTTTGAACCTTATCAATCTCTGCAATACCCGATTGAAAATAGCCCACCACTTTTAAGGGAACTCTTTCGCCTTTGGTTGTAGTTACTTGAATGACGTCGCCAATATTAGCCATCATTTTTTCTGCGGCACCCTTGCCTAAAATAATGCTATTAGGAATATTTTTTAAATCAATAAAATTTCCGGAAGTAACATAAGTGCTTAAATAAAATAGGCGATTTTCTTCATCAACGTCTATTCCATTAATGGCACCAGTTAAATCGATTGGCCCAATATTATAAAAAACTTGGGCAACAATTTTTGGTGCAAAACCTAGTACCCGATTATCTTTTTTTAAAGACTGCATAATTGCGCTGTTATTGTAAATTTCAGCACGATCATTTTTTGGTTTTATAGAACTAATAAAATTATAGTATTGCTTGTACTTTTCAGTTTGATTGATGGGCTGATTTTTTGAAGGTTTAATTTCATTATATAATCGTACATGTGGTGTACGGTTTAATATCAGGGCGTCTAACATATCATTTAGTCCAGACATGAAACTAAGTAAGGTAATAAACATTGTGATGCTGAAGGTAACGCCAATAGCAGCCACGAGTGTTTGTTTCCAGCGTGCTAATAATAATGAAATGGATACACTTGCAATCAGCTTTACTTTCATTGCTTAGGTTTTAGCAATTCATCTGCAGCAGTGATGCCCGATACAATTTCTATTTTATTAAAATCCTTCAAACCTGTTTTTACTATTTTCTTATTGCCATTACCTAATATAACAGTGCTGTCATTTTCCATATAAGTTCTTGGAATTAGTAATGCATTGTCTTTTGTTTGAAGTAAAATATTTGCTTCGAAACTAATGTTAGGATATAATTTTTCTGGAACAGTTTTAAATACCGCTTCCACCAAAAAAGTCTTACTGCGTTCGTTCATTAGTGGGTTTACTTTTGTAACGATTGCTTCAAAAGTTTTATCGTGGTAACTTTCTAAATTTACCATTACCAGCTGGCCTAGTTTGATTTTTAAAATATCAAATTCATCTACTTGCATTTCTAAAATAAAACTACTTGCATCTCCAATTACGGCAAGAGGCGTTTGTGGATTTGCTATTTCGCCTTTTACTTTATTTAAACTATATACCATGCCATTGATTTTACTTTTAATGGTAAAATCATTTTGTTGTTGATTCGATATGAGTAGGTTTTTTTTAGACTGAGCAGCTGCAAAATCTAATTGTCGTTTTAATTCATCGTATTTAATTATGGCAGAGGAATAAGCATCTTTAGCATTTTGATAAACTAATTCTCTTTGTTCTAATTCATTTTTAGTACCAATTTGTTCTTGCCATAATGCTTTTTGACGCACCCATAACAAAGAGTCGTTTTTTAGTTTGTTATGGCTTTGATTGATGGCTATTTTGGCGTCGGTTAATTTGCTTTGATTGGCATTGATATCGGCAAAGTTTGCTGCTAGTTGCGCATTCTCTTTGTTCAACTGCTGCGTTTCGTTTGAAATAGCAAATAAGCGATCGCCTTTTTTTACCACCGAACCTTCTTGCACATATACTTTGTCAATAATTCCGTTAATTGTTGCAAATACTTGGTATTGGTCATTTGTTTTTACTAAACCAGAAGCGTAAATAGATGCTGAAATGGATGAAATGGTCGGTTTAATTGTTTCTTGTTTTGATTTACAAGACAAAAAAACTAGTACAAAAACAAATAGTATTTTTTGAGCCATATTATTAAATTAGAAGTACCAGCAATTTACTGCTAATTTATTACCTAAAATATGATTTTTGCAGGTTATGCTTAGTGTATCTGTGGATATTTTTCAGATCCTTTTGCATAAAACCATAAAATCCGATTCATGGCATCGTCATCACCACCATCCACTTCTTTAAAAGCCGCTTGTTGAGATTGTTTGGCGTATTTTTTTGCTTTGCCATTTAGTACATTAAAGCCTTTATTCATTTGATTTAAAGGAATATTATTTGATAGCGCAATATATGGTTTGCTGTTTTTTTGCAGTTGAAAACAATCTGTCATGGTTCTAGCGGTAGCATCCATAATATTCATTGGCGGAATACCTAAAATTTGTTCTATGGTTCTAAGCATGGATACTTGGTTATAATTCGTAGAAACTAGTTTGCCACTACTATATGGGCTGATTGTTAATCCAACGGTTCTATATGCAGAAATATGGTCCCAACCAGATTGTGAATCGTCTTGTGTAATAAATACAACGGTTGAATCGTAGTATTTACTTTTACTAATCATTTCAATAATTCTGCCAACAGCTAAATCGTTGTCTGCAACCATTGCATTTGGTGTTGGAAAATCTGGTGAAGTGCCCGAGGTATGATCATTAGGTAATGATATCACCATTAAGTTGGGTAGGGTATTATTTTGCTCATATTGCTTCCATTCTTGAATGAAAATATCGGCGCGTTGTTGGTCGCTAAAGCTAATATTGTCGCAGTCTGGATAAGTTGGTGAGATGATAGGCAATAGCCTTGCAATGGTAGACTGGTTGGTCCAATTTGGTGCTTTTCCTTCTTGATAATTTTTATATAAATCGGCCCATTTTAAAGAACGATTGTATTTTGTTTCGCAGGCCTCGCCAAATACGCGTACCGATTTACCATGGTCTAAAGCATGGTTCCAAATAAAACCTGCTTGATTATAGACTAGCGCATCGGCTTGACGATGCGGATAACTTCTAAACCATGCACGAACAGCTTTTTCTACATAATCAGAAACCATTCCAGCATCGGTCCATTGATGGCCTTCGGCAGAAGATTTCCCAGAAGCATAATAGTCATCCATCCATCCATATTGTTTGGCTAGTGCATGTATATTAGGTGTAATTTTTGCACCAAAAACACAGAGGGTACTATCATTTTTTCCTTTAGGCATATCTCCAAAAACTTGGTCGTATGTTTTATTCTCTTTTATAATATACACCACGTGTTTAAATACAGAAGGCTCACCTAATCTTTCAGGAACCGGCACTGGTGCAATACCTGGCCTTGGCGCTAATTGCGTTAAAAGGTTGGCCATACTTAATTGTGCCGCTTCTTGTGTGTATTGGACTAGCGTTGTTTTATTAGGAATAGGAATAATGCTAATTGAAGCAAGTTGGCTATGAATGGAGCGCGCTTTATTGCTTGCATTAACCACATTGGCGCCGTTAGATTCAATATTCGCTACTACCAATTGGTTCTGTACTACTTCAACACCACCTGGGTAAGCTTCTGTTGGAATATATCCTGCAACTATTGATTTTCCTTTTCCATAACTACTACTGTTTTTTGAAAGTTGTACTACTGCTATGGCATTATCCATTCCATTGGCTACATATAAAATAGATTGGTCGGCACTTAAGGTTAATGCATTGGGCGTGCTTCCTTGTAAACTATTTTTTCCTTGTAATAAACCAACACCAATGGTTTCAACAACGGTATTTGTTTTAGTGCTAATAACAGAAATAACATCGCTAGATCCATTCGAAACATACACAAATTTTCCATCTTTAGAACTGACTACTGCATTAGGGTGTAAGCCTACTTTAATTTCTTGCACTTGCTTTCCATTGGTAGGATTTATTACAGAAACAGTTCCTGATGCTGTTGCGCCAGTTTTTGGATTAGTATATGCTAATCCCCAAGGTACACCTGCTCTTTCTTTCGAAGGATCTGTAGCAGTTTCTCCAGCCCAATTGCTAACGTATAACTGGTTATTTGCTTTGGTAATGCCATAGGGCGCAACACCAGTAGGCATCTTCCAAATAATTTGTTGGGTACTAAAATTAATTTTTAATAATTCGTTATTTCCGTTGAGTACGATATAAATAAAATTTTCGCCCAATTCATTCGATACCCAAATGTCATTAGGAATAGAACTAGTTGCTTCGCTTATTTTAGGGATGGGCAAGTCTGTAAAATTGCGTAATTGTCCATCGGCCCATTCGGCCATTATCAGCACACCTTTACTGCCATTTTTATCTACAGCCGTCCAGAGTATATATGTTTTATTTTTGTCTGTAAAACTTCGAATGCCTGAATAGGTACTCATGCATTGTTTGTATTTTGAAAGATCGGTATAATTCCATCTTTGTAAAATGGTTTTGGTATTAGCATCAACTACTAGTAAGCCATATCGATCTTCTACCACAACTTTTCCATCAATGCTTAATTGCGCAACAGCTAGTGCATGGTTTTCTAATTCTGGTTTTCCAAAACGAATTACTTCGCCAGCAGAATGTATCAAACGGTTATAGGGCATGCGTTGTAAAGACGAATTATTTTGCACTAAAAAATCAGCCAATGCACTGATATGGTCAGTATTAATATAATCTACTTGTAAAGCAATTAATGTTTCCCAAGCTTTTGCATAATCTGGGGTTGCCCAAAAACGCACTGGTTTTTTTTGTTGGTGCGCTGCAGTAATTAATGTAACTAATTTTTCATTTTCTTCTGTAGTAATAGCTAGCGGAAAAACTTTTTTTACCAAACTTGTAAAATCAATACTCAGCAATGCAATCTTTGCTAAGTTGGCACTTGAATAAGTAGTACCTAGTATTCCATCAAACCAAATAAAGGCAGGATAACTTGCAAAATTCTCTGGACGATTTCCAGAAATAACAATGCGAATTAAGCGGTTATTAATAATGCTAGGATATTGATTAAGCAATCTTACCAAGGCATTGAGGGTACTAATTGCTTCTGTTTTTTGATCAATTAATAATTGCAAAGGCCTTAAAGGATCTGTGTAAGGGCTACCACCATTTTTTTGTATCTGTTCTTTTAATGGATTTAGGTATAAACGAGTTAGGGTATTGGTGCTTTTAAGATTTTTTGCATCATGGCCTACTAGTAATTCTCCATTTACCAAATGAATATCTGCTTCTATAGAACCAAACTGTTCTTGATGGGCTAATACAAAAGGATTTGCTTGCTCGTAGTCGTTGTGTGAATGTGCATTTGCTGTAGTATAAACCAATGGTTGCGCAAAAGTGTTTAGTACAACAAAAAAGCAGCAACTGAATAAAACAAATTTAATAGAACGCATGATAATTTCGAATGATTTTAAAAAATAGTATTAATTACTTGGTTCTGCAAATAAGGCAAAGTCACTAAGGGCAATGCTTACAGGAGATTTTGTTATACGTAAACGTACTTTGTCGGTGTTAATATAACGCGTTAGTCTGATGAGTCGATTGCCACCAATACTAGTTGCATTTCCTACCTCTTCCCATTGATTATTTAACCAAGCATCAACGGCAAGCTCTTCAATACGTTGACCCAACTTAATATTTTCTCTGAGTCGAATAACATTAAACTTACTTACTGTTTTTAACTGCAGCACTAGTTCAGGATTTGTAACCGAGTCATCGGTTGCCCAATAACTATATCGGTCTTTATCAATTAAATTTTTTGGCGAAAATTTTTTGTTATTACCCCTAATATTCGACGCGGTAATCGTGGCATTTTCGGCAACATTTACCTCAAAAGTTTTCTTTAATAAGTCGCCAAATATTTTTAAATTATTAATATCAGTCGGATGCAATTCGCCAGAAGGCATTGGTGCAATTCCTAAGTCTAAACAAGCACCTCTTCCAACACTCACATAATAAATGGCCAATAATGTTTCAGGACTTTTTACTTTTTCGTCTTGGTCTGCATGATAGAACCAGCCTGGTCTTAGTGGCACATCGCATTCGGCAGGAATCCAAGCATCTCCATTGCGTGTTCCGATGGGTAAAATATCTTCTTTTACAAAACCTGGAGACGATTTTTTACCAGGAACCGGACTTAATGGAGTGAACGTTGCCCATGATGTTTTACCTGCAATTCCTTTTTCGTTACCTACCCAGCGAACATCTGGTCCTATATCACTAAAGATGGCGGCATTGGGTTGTTTGGCACGAACAATCGACCAAATTTTTTCAAAATCATAATAGTCCGATGCATCGATTGACCTTTTTTCATTCGCACCACCATAATAGCCATCACCACCATTGGCGCCATCAAAAAACACGGTGAAAAGCTGTCCGTAATTTGAATACAATTCTTTGAGTTGCGGATGGTACACTTCATTTACATAAGCAGGTTTGCTATAATTAGGATTGTTACGATCCCAAGGAGAACAATAAATGCCAAAAGCAAGTCCTGATTTTTTTGCACCCTCCATCATTTCTTTTACCAAATCGCCTTTGCCATTTCTAAATGGCGACTTACTAATATTATAAGGCGTAGTTTTTGTAGGCCACAAAGCAAAACCATCGTGGTGTTTGGCTACAAAAGTTAGTCCTTTAAACCCTCCAGCTTTTATTGCTTCAAAAATTTTATCTGCATTAAAATTTGTAGGATTAAATATGCTAGGATCGGCATCGCCAAAACCCCATTCTTTGTTTTGAAAAGTTGTTGTGGTAAAATGCATGATCACATACATTTCTTTTTCTTGCCATTGTAGTTGACGAGCAGTAGGAATGGCGCCATAAGGTGCAGGATCGTTTTGTGCCTGAAGATTTTGTAAAAAAAGGATACAAATAAAACTGGCTAGAAATTGTTTATAATTGGGCATGTAAAATAATTAATGATTGATAAGTGACTAAATTAATAAATCTTATTGTTAGTGTTTGTTACGAAATTGTTTTAAGCTTCGAGGAATAATGCCATCGGCCTTAAGTTTTGAATGACCAATGCGTTGAGACTGATAAATACCTGCATGTCCACTAAAATAATAAGCAGCAAAACAAGCAACGGCAAAATAGAGGATATGCTCACCACCAAAGAGTTCTACGCCCATGATTGTACAAGCAAGTGGGGTATTAGTGGCACCTGCAAATACGGCAATAAAACCAATAGCAGCAAATAAGTCAACGGGGGCACCGGTAATGATTGCAATGGTATTACCTAGTGCAGCACCAATAAAAAACAAGGGGGTTACTTCACCTCCTTTAAATCCAGTACCTAGGGTTATTACAGTAAAAACTAATTTCCAAAACCAACTCCAATCTGTTACACCTCCTTGCCTAAATGCGGCAACAATAGAAATGCCCTCATGATTTTGCGCTAACACACCTAAGCCCAAATAATCTCGGGTGCCTATCAAATAACTCAAAGCAATTATTAATGACCCGCCCAATGCAGGAATCAGCCATTTAATTTTAATATACTGGTTTACAGTGTTTTTAATGCCTTGTTGCAATGCGCCAAATAAATAAGCCGTTAAACCAAATACAATTCCAGCTAATAATACTTTAGCTAGTAATAATAGGTTAACAGAAAAGAATCCTTCGTTGGCTAGTTTGGTATATTGAATTGAATAAGCGGTGTGATGAATTCCCCAAGTAGCACAAGTGATATCTGCAATAATACTGGCTAGTAAACAAGGGAGCAGTGCATCGTATTTAATTGAACCAATGGCTATAACTTCCATGGCAAATACGGTTCCTGCAACGGGTGTACCAAATACGGAAGCAAAACCTGCTGCAATTCCTGCCATTAATAATATGCGTAAATCTGGTGCCGATAAGTGAAACCATCTACCAAAAAGTCCTGCCAGTCCGCCGCCCATTTGAACCGCAGTGCCTTCTCTACCAGCAGATCCGCCAAATAAATGGGTGATTAAAGTGGTTGCTAAAACCAAGGGTGCAATTCTTGCGGGAACACCGCCATCGGGTTCATGGATTTCGTCTAAAATTAGGTTATTGCCGGCCTCAGTATTTTTGCCCATTTTTTCGTAGAGGAAATATATGAGTATACCCGCAATTGGTAACAGGTACAATAACCAGGCATTTTGCCAACGCAAAAGGGTTACTTGATCGAGTAACCAAAGAAAAAGGGCCACAATAGAACCAATGGCAATGGCCACCGGCAATACTATAAAAGTCCATTTAATTAAGTAATTGGCAATGGGTAATTGTTCAAATGTTTTTTTTGATATGGCCATAGTTACAAAATAGCTGGTTTAAAGGTAGTTTTTTTGCCGCTAATTGAATGATTGGTTCAATTGGCTATTGCATGAATGAAACCAACAACTATATAGTAACTTCGAAGCTTCAAATTGCTTGTTGCGCAACTGAAGCTAACTATGATTAAAAAAAAACCTGGAATAGATATTATTGATAAAATTTTGGATGCATGTTATAAGCATAATCCAGATGCCTTGTTTATTATGAGCCTCATGCACCAATACGAAGAAAGGGGTAGCTTAAGCAAAAAGCAATTAGAAGGATTGTATTTAAAAGCAGCCAAGGTAACAGATCTACCACCTAGTTGGTTGGCAACACTAGAAGCAGAAATTTTAAAAAGACCTACCCGCGACAAAACGCCAGCTGTAGAAATAAAACCCCTCTATGTTAAAGACGAAGCGGCCGAATTGCTTATGCAAGAAATTCTAGCAAAATATCCACAACACAAAAGGGTTTTATTTTTACAATCTAAATTTGCCAATAATGAATTATTGAGCCTTGATGAAAAAAAAGAACTCGAAAAATTTCACAAATTGCTTTTAAAAAAAGCATAGCACTAATTACTATCGGTAACTTTTTTCAATACTAACTTTCCATCGCTAAATAAAATGGCATATAAGTCAAACGGTTTTTCTTGGCTTGATTTTAAAACCTTAGCATCACTTGCTAATAAAGGAAATTGATTTACGGTGGCTGCTAATCCTCTTAAGCCAGCAACCGATTCTGGAATTTTTGTATCGGTGCTTAAACCAAAAGAAGCAATAGCCCCATTATCGTAAGCAATTTTTAATTCGCTCGAACCAAGTCCACTTATTTTTTTTGCAAAATATGGCTCGGTTAAATCGGGTAAATACACAATAGTTGTTTTGTTGGTTCCATCTTTATTGGCATTGTATTCTACCAATAAAAAAGGTTTTGAATAATAGAATTTCAAAGCGCTTGGGTGTTGCCATTCGGGATCGCTGTAAATTTTTACACCAGCACAGCTAGTGCAAAAAAGAAAAAACACAATTACAACTAACATTTTTTGTTGGTTCATGTAGGTTTATTTTAAAAGTGAAAAAGCAGAGAATATTTTTTGCATTTCTTTATGGGAAATATTGTCTTGTAGCAGCTCATTGGTATATTGGTCCATTCTGTTTATAGCTGTTTTAGAAAGCACCCAGTTCATAGGGATTTGCTGCGGACTAATATTTAAGGCACATTCAATCAATTGTTGCGTACTAAAATGTGTTTCCATATATTTTTTTAAAGCGGCAGCGGCTAAAAGGTCCCTCGCATTTCTAACATGATAAAGGCCATTGAAAATTTCCATAAGTTCATTTGCCCAATAAATTTCAGTAGGCTTTAATGCGGCGTCATTTAAAAAATTAAAATGTATTACATAGGGCTGCACCTGTGGATACTTAGTAAAATCAATAGATTCAAGCACTTGCAAAAGTGTTTCTTGGCCAGTGTTTTCGTAATAACCTCCATCTATATAATGTCTGCGAGTTATTGTTCCATCTGCCTGTTTAACAGGTAACATTCCTGCCGGAGATAATAATGGAAAACGACAACTTAAATTAATAGCACTGCTGTATGAAATAGTGTTAGCAGTGTTCGTGGCAATATCTCTACTAGGCCCTAATGGCAAAATTATATCTAATAAAAGATTACTATATATACAAGGCAAACCCGATTCTGCTTCAACAGTATTAATAAATAATGCCGGCTGATTGCTTTGATTATTGTTGTTGAAAGGAAGTTTAAATACATTGTTTTTGTTGGATGTATTTGTTGCTGTTTGCCAGGCTTGTTCCCAAGCATTTTCAAGAGCAATAGACCGATCAAAACGAGCAACAGAAAAAGGAAGTAAATAATTTATTATTTCTGAAAAAACGAGTTTACCCGTAGTTGCCGCTAAAAAATCATTTGTAAAAAATCTTTGTACGGACTTGGTATAAAAATTTGAATTGTTGCTAGAAATATTTTGTAGACTATTAAAAAAGTGCACGCCAAGTGATCCTCCAGAAACAGAACTGTATGCATAAATATGCCGATTAAAATTAGGGAAACTATCTTGTAATTTAGCCAAGACCATAGCTGTAAAAGCAGCTGTTCTTAATCCGCCACCTTCTGCTGCAATAAAAAAAACAGGTATTTTTTTTGAGGAATCAATTGTATGTGTGGCAATCCAATGTTTAAAATAGCTAGCATTATTTTCTTTTTTGGCAATAGTTTTTTCTGATAATAGTTGTATAGGATGGTCTTGATTTACGTAAGAGCAAAAACAAATCCAACAGAATAAAAAAAATGTGTAGGGAATTTGAAAAGATTTGATTGGTTGTGTTTTATCTAATACAATACAACAAGTATATATCCATTGCCAACAAGCAAATGAGCAACAAATTAAACATGTTGCACCCATTATTTGATATACTTGAAAAGAACATAAAGACAAAAAAATCACTAAAACAAATGCAATAGAAAATCCAATTACTATTTGGCGTATTAAATTTTTATAATTGGAAATTAGATTTTGTTTATTATTAAAAATGCCATGCAATTTATTGACCTGGCATTTTTCTGTACGTGAAAGCAATAGCCAGGAAGCATTTTTTTTAATCCATTTGTTTTGTTTGTGCGCGTATAAATTAAAAATGAAATAAGCCAATAACCCTAAGAGTAATTCAACTAATATCCAACTAAAAAAAGCGTGTTTAAATGCTTGATCGTTTTGAAGATAGGCTTTAGAAAAACCAGCAGCCACTAGTGCTATTGGATAAAATAAAAAAATACGTGCTATTCTTTTTTGACATTTTTTTCTGAGGCGTACCTGCGCATCGGAAAGTATATAACCTGCATTGTCGGTCATGTATATTAATAGGCGCGTACAAAATTCTATAGAAATGCACCAACAAAACAGCGCAATTAGTAAACAGAAAAATGCAATGCATCCTTTAAGATTCACCATATTTTCTAGCACCAACAACAGCGTATCTGTGCCTTGTGGCATGCACACAAATGCAATAAGCGCAATAATATTAAACAATACCAATAGCCATGCACCACGTAGTACAAATAAATAGTTTCTAAATATGGGTAGCCAGTGATTGGCCCTAAATAAAATTGGCATAATAGTATCGCTAAACTAGGATGCTATTATGCCAATAATCACTGGTGTTTTCACCCTATTTCAGTACACTAAATTGATAGTTGCCTGAGCCAAGTTCTACAACTACATAATCGATTTCAATACCTTTTACTACTATTGATGGCACAGCACTAAGTGCTTGCCCATTTTCAGTAATACTAGCAATTGATTTTGCGGGAATATAAACCGTTGCCCTTGTATTATTTGGAATGACAGTTTGTAATTCAAGTGCATTGTTAGTGATTTTCCAGCCACTACTAACGGTGCCGTAGTAGGTTTTTAAACTAGCAGATGCAAAAGAAAAATTACCCCCAATATGCGGTTGAATTTTAATATGCTGATAGCCTACACCATCTTCGTAAGTATCTATACCAACCATTACTCGATACATCCAATCTCCAATGGCACCATAAGCATAGTGGTTAAAGGAATTCATAGAAGCAGGTTCAAAACTACTATCGGGTCTAATGCCATTCCATCTTTCCCAAATAGTGGTGGCGCCCATTTTAACAGGGTATAGCCAAGAAGGATATTTTTCTTGTAACAGTAATTTGTAGGCAATATCAGTTTTGCCAAATCTGCTAAGTACATGACACAAATATGGGGTGCCTAAAAAACCAGTATTTAAATGGGTATTGTATTTTTTAATTTCTCCTACTAATCTTTCTACTGCTTGTTCGCGCAAATTTTCTGGTAACATATCAAAATGCAATGCCAAAGTATAAGCCGTTTGCGTACCAGAAACCAATCGACCATTAGGGCTTACATATTCCTTTAAAAAAGCATTTTTAATTGTTTGCAATAATTCGGAATAGGTTGTAACGTCGGCGTTTTTACCTAGTACTGTTGCTGCATTAATTACTAGTTGGGTACTATAAGCATAAAAGCATTGCGCAATTAAATATTTGTCTGTAATAGCTGCTTTTCCGGCAACATCATTGTCTTGAAAAAACGACAACCAATCACCAAAATGACTACCTGTATTCCAAAGTCCATTTTTACTTTGGTTTGTCATATAGCCAACCCAAGCTTTCATACTATTGTATTGTTGTTCTAGCAAACGCTTGTCGCCATAGGCTAAGTACATATTCCAAGGAACAATTGTAGAAACATCGGCCCAACCTGCAGATCCTGCGCCATCGCCTAATACATTTGGAATAATATGTGGCACGCTACCGTTTGCAAATTGATCAGCAGCAATATCCTTTACCCATTTTGAAAAGAAATTATTGACGTTTCTATTAAAGGAAGCTGTTCTAGAAAATACTTGTGCATCACCCGTCCAACCAAGCCTTTCGTCTCTTTGCGGACAGTCGGTTGGAACGTCTAAAAAATTACCATTTTGACCCCACTCAATATTGTGTTGTAATTGATTGATGAGGGTATTAGAAGTAGTGAAACTGCCAGTACTAGGCATGTTTGAATACAAGGCTACAGCGCTAAAGTTCTCCGCTTTTATTTCGCCAGGATAGCCTTCTATTTTAACATAACGAAATCCTTGCCAAGTAAAATGCGGTTCAAAACTTTCTACTTCGCCACCTTTTAAAATATACTCGTTTTTACATTTAGCTGAACGTAAGTTTTCGGTATAAAAATTACCATATTTATCAAGTACTTCTGCATGTAACAAAGTTATTTTATCGCCAGCTTTTCCAGAGGCTTTTACTATTACCCAACCTACTAGGTTTTGTCCAAAATCAATTACACGTTCGCCTTTAGGGGTAGTGAATATTTTTACAGGATGAAATACTTCTTGTTTTTTAACTAGTTCATTTTCTGTAGCAATTAAATTAGCTAAACTATGTGTGCCTACTTTAACGGCCGCCCAATCTTTATCGTCATAATCAGCAAGTGTCCAACCTTTTTTTTCTAATCGGGCATCGAAGGTTTCTCCATTATAAATTTCTGAATAACGAATACCGCCAGTAGCGGATTTCCAACTATCATTACTTACAATGCTTTCTTTACTACCATCGCTATAAACAATATTTATTTGCAATAAAACCGCAATATCTTTTCCATAAATATTTTTATTTTTTTCAGAAACAAGCGGGCTTCTGTACCAACCACTACCCACCGACACACCAATAGCATTCCTTCCTTTAGCAAGTAAATTAGTCACATCATAAACCTGGTATTGTAGGCGCTTATTATATGACGTCCAACCAGGCGTTAAATAAGCATCACCAACGCGTTGTCCATTGATATGTGCTTCATAAATTCCGTGTGCAGTAATGTATGCTGTGGCGGATACTATTTTTTTATTGGCAGTAAATGTTTTGCGAAATAAGGGGCTAGGCCTTAAAGCGGGGTCTTCTTCAACACTGGGTTCAATCCATTGCGCTTTCCAATCTGTTTGCTTGAGCATACCCATTGTAAAATTTGCAAGCTGGCTCCATTCCGATGGGGTATTTGTTTGATCCCAAACTCGAACCTGCCACTGATAACTTGTATTGCTTTCTAATGCAGGTCCTGCATAAACTACTTGAACCGATTGGTTAGATTTTTGGATACCACTAGTCCAAATATTTTTCTTGCCGCTGCTGATTTTTATTTCGTAGGCAGTTTGTGCTGTGTTCCTTTTGTTTGAAACGAGCTGCCAACTTAGTCTTGGTGCTAATACGTCTAATGAAATAGGATTAGACTTGTTTTCAATCAATAAATTTTCTACAGTAACCTGCGAAAATGTAGTAATAATTAAGCTCAGCAAAGCAGCTACTAAAACAAATATTTTTTTCATGGCAAAGATTATTTAATCAATTTAATAATCTTACCTCAAATGAAGCATATTAATTATTTACAATACCAAGGGTCCTCAATATTACCACTAAAGCCGGTTTTGTTTTGAGGGTCACTCAAAAGGTCTTGGTCGAAACAAAAATTAAAATTGCTTGATTTGATTTTATTGATTTCACAAATAATGCCAATACCTGCTTTGCCCAATCCTTTCACTTCATAATTCAGTTGACTATTGGCAGCAATATTATGAAGAACAAAAAATTCGGTTTCAATCTTATTTCGGTTATTAGGATTGATATAGTGTATTTTAACAGCAATGGACTCAATGTTAAACTCCGTTTTATTAATAATGGGTATTGCAATATGATCAATCAGGCCCTCTTTCGAAATTTGGTAGGCTACTCCTTGGTGCATGGGGGCTAAATAAATGTAATTCTTCCAGTTTAAGCGATAATTGTGTTCGTTATTTAAGGGGGTTGGCCTTTTTTCAGCCATTGAAAGAGTATAGAATTGGTTGGCTTTTTGAATACTATTGAATTCAATTGCCAATTGTTTGGGTGTAAAGTATATGGTTTTAATAATAAAGGTTGTAACAATCCCCAAAACCAATAAAACAGTGATATAAACGAATGGATTATTTTTTTTCATTATATTAGTATTTCTACGAAAATACTAATTAGTTATATAATTTGATTAAAAATTGATATAACTAATTCATCAATTATTTTTTTAATATATTGAATGAGTTAATGGGATTTTTATTAAAATCAACGAGGTTTCCAAACAAATCACCTCCAATTTTGTAGTAACTTGCACTTTCTTTAATTTAAAATCAACCTAACAATAAAATATATACTCTATGATTCCAGTTAAATCTTATGCAGCATTAAGCAAAACAGATAGTTTGGCTCCTTTTGGTTTTGAAAGAAGGGCTGTGGGTGAAAAAGACGTATTAATTGATATTATGTATTGTGGCGTTTGCCATTCAGATATACATATGGCTCGCAGCGAATGGGGTCCATCTGTTTATCCAATTGTGCCAGGACATGAAATTGTAGGTCGTGTGGCTGAAGTTGGTGCAGGAGTAACCAAATTTAAAGTAGGTGATTTAGCAGGTGTGGGTGTTTTTGTTGATTCTTGTAGAAAATGCGATTGCTGTAAAAAAGACTTAGAGCAATATTGCGATGAGGGAATGACAGGTACTTATAATGGATATGAAAGAGATGGGGTAACGCCAACATTTGGTGGTTATTCTTCTAAAATAGTCATGGACGAACACTATACATTGCAAATTCCTTTTACAAGTCAACTAGAAGCAGTCGCTCCTTTGCTTTGTGCAGGAATCACTACTTGGTCTCCTTTAAAATTTGCAGGAGTAGGCAAAGGACACAAAGTTGCCGTAATGGGTTTAGGTGGATTAGGTCATATGGCTGTTAAGTTTGCGGCATCTTTTGGTGCAGAAGTAACCATGTTAAGTACTAGTGCTTCAAAAGAAGTGGACGCAAAAAAATTAGGCGCCCAACATTTTATTTTAGCAACCGATGAAGCAGCAATGAAAAAAGCGGCTTGTAGTTTTGACTTTATATTAAATACGGTGGCTGCTCCGCATGATATGAATGCTTATTTGAATTTATTGAAATTAAACGGAACCATGTTGTTGGTAGGAATTCCTCCAGAAGACAACAGAATTAATGCTGCAAAATTAATTTCAAAACGCAGAAGTATTTTGGGCTCAATGATTGGTGGGATAAAAGAAACCCAAGAAATGCTAGACTATTGTGCTGAACACAATATTGTTTCTGATGTAGAAGTAATTGCTATGAAAGACATTAATGCTGCTTATGACAGGGTATTAAAATCAGACGTGAAATACCGCTTTGTGATTGATATGGCTACATTATAGCTTAGAATCGTTAAGCCTAAGGCAAAAAAATACCTCCCAATTAGGAGGTATTTTTTTTGAATATGGTTGAATCCTACACAGTTTCTTCGGTAGAAACGTCGGCAGGAGTTACATTTTTAATGCTTAATTGAAAACGGGTATTTAAACCAATCTCGTAATTTCCTTTTAATAAAATTTCTTTGATATTAGCATCAGCCAACATTACATCTGCTAAGTCTTTAGCCAAAGGAATGCCACTCAATACATTTACTGTTCTTGCAGCATTCAGTTCAATCAAGAACTTATAGCCAGCTTTACGGCCGCTTCCTGCCCTTTCAAAGTCAATTCTGTTCAACTCTAATGTTTGGTTTCCACTAGCAGAACGTTTTAATAAAATCTTAATAATCGGCAGATACTTGCTCCAAATCTGGGTGTACATAAGTGATAGTTAGTTTAAAAATTAAGTGCTATCAAAACTTAAAAAGGGATAGCTTTTTACTGTTACGGTTGTAAAGGTGCACTTTTTATGGCCGAAAAACGAATTTGGTTTGTAAAACGATTGATTTTACGTTAGCTTTCTCCCAATTATCTTTGTATTAATATGACAGGTATAGACAGTGTAGTACTACAACAAGTAATCGTTCATAAAGTAGGCAACCCCACACGCGGAGAACAATTAGGATTATCAATTAATCCATTATCGCTCAATGATTCTATTGTTCAAGGCTTACTAACCCGCTATTTTTTGGGTGCTTTTAATGAGCAAGAGCAATACCATTTTTCACATATTAGTGATTTAGCACTCAATGAAGTGTACCATTATGTTTGTGAAATTTTCGATAATCCCAAAGCGTTTACTGCACAATCGGCCTTACTTGCCCAGTTTTTATACAGTAAAAGCACGCATGCAAAAGTGAAAGAAGGAGAAATGTATATTACCCATTTTAACAATGTTCCATTTGGCACCGAATACATAGATGCGATTGGCATTTTTAAAAGTGAAACCAAAGAAACCTTTTTAAAAGTATTTCCCCATGGCCAAAGTTATGAAGTGATAGCAGAAGACGGGGTAAACATTAACAAATTAGACAAGGGCTGTTTAATCTTTAAGCAGAATCGGGCAGAAGGTTTTGTGGTTTGTGTAGTGGACAATACCAATAAGCAACAAGATGCACAATATTGGGTTAAAGATTTTTTACAAATAGCACCGAGCGCCAATAGTTATTATCATACAGATGCGGCAATGGGTATGTGCAAACTTTTTATAAGTAATGAGCTATCCGAAAAATTCGAAGTAAATAAATCAGACCAGATTGATTTGCTTAACAGAAGTATGGACTATTTTAAAACAAAAGATGCATTTAAAATAAATGAGTTTGCCGAAGAGGTTTTGCACCATCCAGAAATGATAGAAACATTTACACAGTATAAACAAACATACGAAGCAGCTAGGCAGGTAATTATTGATGATGAATTTGATATTCATTTATCGGCAGTAAAAAAACAGGAGCGTGTGTTTAAAAGTATATTAAAACTCGATAAAAATTTTCATGTGTATATCCATGGCCGAAAAGATTTAATTGAAAAAGGATACGATGAAATGAGCGGCAAGCATTTCTATAAATTGTATTTTGATGAAGAGTCTTAAAATGTAGTTTGCTTATTTTAACTGGTTTAATTCTTGCTGAAAATCATATTGTAAATCTTCGTGTAAACCTGCAATAGCGCTTGCAATATTTTTCAATTGTTGTTGGTATAAATTTTTTAAAACAGCTGTTTTTTGAAAAGGAATTTTCGACAATTTCATTTGATGGCAAAAATGAATTCTAATACTAGCATCGGCCTGTTTAGAGCCCATGTATTTGATGTGCTTATTGGTAATGCGTAAAATTTTTCGCAAACTTTTTTTAGTAAGATAGGTATTGGGTTTAGGCAGCTCTAAAAATGCTTCATCAATTAAATTTTTAACAGCATCAATATATCCAGCTTCATCGTGTGCGTTAAACAATAAATAACTTATTAGTTCTTTGTTTTCAATTTTAAACTTTGCCAAACGCAAACACAATTGCCTTAAATCGGCAGCATTTGTTTCGTTAAGTTCTTGTTTTAGTTCTTGAATGCTGGAGGCTTTCATTAGTTGATAAAATTAATTATTACTAGTTTTTTAAAAGAGTAATTGCTTGATTACAATCTCATCTATATTTTACAGGTAGAGGGTAATTACAAAAAATATAGATAAAATTAGTCTATAGATACTATTTATTTAATTTAATTAGCATTTCATGCCGCAATTAAAAAAAGATTATAGTACTTTGTAGTCATGCGTTTAGCCCACTTAATTCTTGCGCACAATAACCCCTTTCAATTGGAGCGTCTTATAAAAAGACTATCCACTAATCGGGCCGACGTGTATATACATCTCGATAAAAAAACGAGTGTATCTGAATTCATGCACCTGTCATTATTACCCAATGTATTTTTCATTGCCAACAGAACCGATATTGGATGGGGTAATTATAGTATGGTAGATGGAACAATAAAAAGTTTTACTGAAATTTTACAAACAAATATTAAGTATAGTCATATCAATCTTTTAAGTGGCCACGATTATTTATTAAAACCTGCTAGGGACTTAGAAAACTTCTTATTTGAAAATACTGCTAAAAATTATCTAGAATACTTATCTATTAATAATGAATGGCAGGAATCTAAAGAAAGAATAACAAAGTATAATTTAGGCGATTTAAAAATTCCATTTAAATATATATTGCAAAAATGGGTGAATCAATTATTTCCTGATCGAACCATTCCCAATCAAATGGAGCCTTTTGGTCGTTCTCAGTGGATGACACTAACGCCTCAAGCTATAAAATATGTAATTGAGTATTTAAAAAATAATCCTAAAGCACTTCGATTTTTTAAAAGAACTTGGGGTGTAGATGAAGTAATTTTTCAAACCATATTATTAAATTCTCCATTAAAAGATAGTATCATAAATAACAATTTACGATTTATTGAATTTGAAAAAAATGCTGTAAACCCAAAAGTACTAACACAAGCAGATGCAAAAAACTTGTTAGATTCCGGAAAATTTATAGCTAGAAAGTTTTCTTTGGAACAGTCTTCAGAAATCATTCAATTATTAGATAATGAACTTGATAAGTATTAGGCTATTCTATATTTCTTAATTACTAGCTTTTTTTATTTAATGCATATTACCTCAAAACTGCTATGAATTTTATACGTTATATTAGTTTCGCTTTTTTAGTACTCTTTTTTTCTTTTTCTCTTAATGCTCAAAAGGCAAGCTCTTACGAAAAAGAAATGCAAGTGTGGCAACAAAAAAGAATCCAAGCCTTAAAGGATCCGAATGGTTGGATTAACCTTACCGGATTATTTTGGTTAAAACCTGGTAAGAATAGTTTTGGATCTGCTGCATCAAACGATTTTGTATATCAGCATAAAAATATGCCGAGCAATGCTGGTTATTTTTTATGGGAAAACCAACAAGTGTATTGGGTTTCTAATTCGGGTATATCTATTAAAATAAATGATAGCTTAATAACTAAGGCCTTGGTATTTGAAGAAGGTAAAAATCAAGCGCCATTAATGTCTTTGGGTAGTTTGCGTTGGAATATTATTCAACGAGAAGAAAAAATAGGTATTCGTTTAAGAGACTTAGCATCACCGCTTTTGCTTAGTTTTAAAGGAACAGAACGTTTTGCTTTAGACAGCAACTTACAACTAATAGCACATTTAGAACCTGCTCAACAAAACAAATTACTAATAGCGAATGTACTAGGTCAAATTAGTCCTTTAGCTTCTCCGGGTAAATTGGTGTTTAATATTAAGGGTACGATTTATACATTAGACGCGCTAGAAGAAGGCGACGAACTTTTTATTTTGTTTGGTGATGCAACTAGTGGCAAAGAAACCTATCCTGCTGGTAGGTTTTTATATACCAATAAGCCAGATGCCAATGGTAATACTATTTTAGATTTTAATAAAGCGTTTAATCCGCCTTGCGCATTTACAAAATTTGCTACATGCCCACTGCCTCCAAAACAAAATATCTTACCCATTGCAATAAAAGCAGGCGAAAAAAATTATCATTCAAACAAATTGAAATAAATCAATCAACCTGTTTAACAAAAATTTTACCGATTAATTAAGGAGTTTGATTTAAAACTATATCGTTTTAGAAATCTTATCGCTAGTTATGCAAAAAACTTCTTAATTTTTGACCATCAAATTTCAAAATATGTCAACTAGAAGAACATTTTTACAAAATTCAGGCACACTATTAAGTGGTGCTGTTATTGCGCCAGCTATACACAATAAGGCTTTTGCTTATTTTAAAAATAAACTAATGCCTAGCGATCAATTGAATATTGCTGCCATTGGATTAAATGGTCAGGGCTGGTCTGATTTAACAGCGGCGCTAAAAATACCTGGTGTTAATGTGGTGGGTCTTTGCGATGTAGATCAAAATGTGCTTGATAAAAGGATGAAAGACCTTGATGGCAAGAAAGTAGATACTTCGCGCATTAAGCAATACCCCGATTATAGAAAATTATTAGAAAATAAAGATATTGATGCAGTAATTATTGGTACACCCGATCATTGGCATGCATTACAAATGATACATGCTTGTCAAGCCGGCAAAGATGTATTTGTAGAAAAGCCTGTAGGAAATTCTATTGGTGAATGTAATGCCATGATACGTGCGCAAGAACGCTATGGTAATATTGTACAAGCTGGCCAATGGCAAAGAAGTCAACAACATTTTGCAGACGCCATTGCATACGTGCATAGTGGTTTGTTGGGTAATATTAGAACAGTAAAAGTTTGGTGTTATTTAGACTGGAAACAGCCAAATGCGGTTAAGCCAGATGCGCCAGTTCCTGCAGGAGTTGACTATCAAAAATGGTTAGGACCTGCTACTTTACGTCCGTTCAATCCAAATCGTTTTCATTTTACCTTTCGTTGGTTTTGGGATTATGCAGGTGGCTTAATGACCGATTGGGGCGTGCATTTATTAGACTATGCTCTAATGGGTATGAAAGCAACTGCTCCAAAATCCATTGCAACATTGGGTGGAAAATTTGCCATGCCAAATTCTGCCGAAGAAACACCAGATACCTTAATGGCACTCTATGAGTTTGAAAATTTTAATATGATTTGGGATCATGCTATTGGTATAGGTAATGGTAACTATGGCAAAGACCATGGCATTGCTTTTATTGGCACTAACGGAACATTGGTTTTAAATAGAAATGGATGGGAAGTATTAGAAGAAAAAAAGAACGAGCACAAAGTAATGGTTCCGTTTAAACCCAAGGTAGACAATGGTTTAGACCGTCATTTGGAGAATTTTGTAAGTGTAATCAAATCGCGTAAAACAGCTGATTTGCGTTGTTCTATTCAAGAAGCAGCACACGTAGCAAAAGTGGCGCAGATGGGAAATATTGCCTACCGTTCTGGTCAAAAATTGGGCTGGAATAGAGAAGCTGGTCGTTTTACAGACGAAGCCATCAATAAAAAATATTTGATGAAGGAATACCATAACGGCTATCAGTTGCCAAAAATATAAAATGGCTAGTGATCCTCTAGTACCAATGCTGCATTATTAATTGAGCTGGTGCAAACCCGAATGCCTTTTGGAAAATACAAAGACAAATTCATTTGTGATTTGCCAGATTTTTATTTGGAATGGCACCAGCGCAATGGCTTTCCAAAAGGAAAAATGGGCATGCTATTGGGTACGATGTATGAAATTCAACTCAATGGTCTTAGGTATTTATTAGACCCTATCAAAAAAGCATACCGCTAAAACCTTTTCAAGCAAGGTTTTCCAACAAAAAATATCCGTTAAAAGAGGGTTCCATAACTACCTTCAAGCTTTAGTAACTTGTGCGGCTTAAAACCCGTTTGGTATTATGCAAACAATTGATTCTCCAGAACATATTTTACAAACCATTTTTGGGTATGATAGTTTTCGTCATAACCAGCAAGAAATTATTGGCCATATTTTAGATGGCAATGATGCTTTAGTATTAATGCCTACTGGAGGAGGAAAAAGTTTGTGCTACCAAGTTCCAGCGCTTTGTTTACCTGGTGTTACCATTGTTGTGAGTCCGTTGATTGCGCTAATGAAAGACCAAGTAGATGCTTTATTAATGAGTGGGGTAAAAGCGGCTTTTTTAAATAGTTCTCAAACAAGTGGCGAGCAAGCGGCCTTGTCGGAACAATTAAAAAATAACGAACTCAAACTTTTGTATGTAGCACCCGAAAGATTGGTAGGCCAAGACAAACAGTTTCTTAGCTTTCTACAAACCTTAAACGTTTCCTTATTTGCCATAGATGAAGCACACTGTATTAGTCAGTGGGGTCACGATTTTAGGCCCGAGTACCGTGTATTAAATGAGTTAAAACAATATTTTCCATCAACCCCTATTATTGCATTAACGGCTACTGCAGATGCGCAAACCAAAGACGATATTTTAGCGCAATTGCATTTTAAAGCGTATCGGGTTTTTGAAAATAGCTTTAATCGACCCAATATTTATTATAGTATTCAACCAAAAAAAGGATATTACGATGCGCTACTAGATTATTTAGACGCACATACTGGTGATGCTGGAATTATCTATTGTTTAAGCCGAGCTGCTACCGAAAAATTAGCAGCCGATTTAGTGGAGGATGGTTATTCGGCAGCGGCTTATCATGCAGGATTAGAAAAAAACCTACGAGACGAACGCCAAGATTTGTTTTTAAGAGACGATATTAAAATTATGGTGGCCACTATTGCGTTTGGAATGGGCATCAATAAAAGCAATGTGCGTTTTGTAGTGCACGCCGACCTTCCTAAAAATATTGAAGGATATTACCAAGAAACAGGCCGTGCAGGTAGAGACGGATTACCTAGTGATGCTATTTTATTTTATGGAGCCGGCGACGTAATAAAACTAAAAAGTTTTGCCCAGGTTCCTGATAACGAAGAGCAAACCAATATTCTATTGCAAAAGTTAGAAAAAATGGTGCAGCTCTGCGAAACCAAACGTTGCAGAAGAAAATACTTGCTTAATTATTTTGGCGAAACGGCACCCGATTATTGCGGCAGTTGTGATGTATGTTTAACAGAAAAAACAGTAGAAGATGCTACTTTAATTGCACAGAAATTTTTAAGTACCGTTGCCCGACTTAATGAACGTTTTGGTGCAAATTATGTAATTGATGTAATTCGTGGATCTCAGGCAGAGAAAATACGGGCAGAGCATAAAACCCTTACTGTATTTGGTATTGGTAAAGATTTACCTCGAGAAGACTGGCAGCATTATGCAAAGGAATTATTGCTTGAAAATTATTTACAACATAGTACTGGAGAATATCCTGTTTTACTTTTAACAGATAAAAGCAAGGACGTGCTTTTTAAAAGTGCAAAAGTATACTTACAAGCACCAACACCTGTTGTGCTTACCAAAGAGCCTGTAGTGTACCAGCAGCATGCATTTGAAAAATCATTGTTTGAGGCCCTTAAAAAATTACGCAACCAAATTGCACACTACGAAAATGTGCCTGCGTATTTAATTTTTAGTGATAGTACTTTATTAGATTTGGCTACCTACCTGCCAACAAACAATCAATCATTATTAAACATATCTGGCTTTGGTGCATTTAAAGCCGAAAAATATGGAACAGCTTTTTTAGAAATGGTGCAAGACTATTGCAATGCCAATGAGCTAAGTTCTAGAATGGAATTAAAACAACCCAAGCGCGAAAGAAAACCAAAAATCACCAAGGAGCGTGAGTCCGATACCAAAAAAACAACCTACGATTTATACCTACAAGGGAATAGTATTTCGGAGATTGCAAGCATTAGAAACTTATCGCCCAATACCATTGAATCGCATTTGGGATTTTATATAGGTACGGGTGTTTTGAGTTTAAATGATTTTGTATTAAGCAATCACCAAGCGTTGATTATAGCAGCAGAAAAAAAACATGGACGGCTGAGTTTGAAATTATTAAAAGAAAACTTACCAGACTTTATTAGTTATGGCGCTATAAGAATGGTAATAGCAAGTATGCCTATCCATTAGTAAAATGATTTTTATAAGTCTAAAATTGGTTTATCTTTAAAACATGTACGGAAATAAATACTTAAAATATTTTACCATTAAAAGCAAGCAAAGTGCCGAGCGTACGCGCGATATTTTTGTGGTTAATCCTACTGTAGCACCCCAACGGATAGATGCCATTAATCCTAGTATTAATGTGTTTGATTATTCCACATCTTTTTTAAAAGAAGCAACGCATACTTCTATTGATTCTTGTTTTGAGTACAAAGAGAATGGGCATGTTAGCTGGTTAAATATCGGAGGTTTAAACAAACAAAATATAGAAAGTATTTGTCAGCACTTTGGCATTCACTTTTTAATTGTTGAAGATATTTTAAGTGTAAACCAGCGTCCTAAAATGGACGAAATGGATACAGTGATGTTTTGTTTATTAAACATGCTGTATTTTAATGAAACCACTGGTACGGTTGAAACAGAGCAAATAAGTATTTTATTAGGAAAAGACTATGTGATTTCATTTCAAGACGATTCAGACCGAGATGTGTTTGATGTTTTGCGTGAAAAAATTCGCATTCACACAAGCAAATTAAGACAATCCGGTGCCGACTATTTGTGTTATGCGCTTTTAGATATGATTGTAGACCATTATTATATTGTAATGGAAAAGTTAGGAGAGAAAATTGAATTATTAGAAGAACAAATTATTCGTTTTAGTAATACTAGTTCTTTGTCTGAAATTAATCATTTGCGTAAAGAAATGATTGTACTAAAAAGAAATGTAGCGCCCGTTCGAGAACTCATCAATGGATTTATTAGATCGGATAGTGAATTATTAGAAGAGCGTACCACCAAGTATTTTAAAGATGTTTACGACCATATTGTACAAGCCAACGACTTGGTTGAAAACTATCGAGACATGATGATTAACTTACAAGACCTCTATTTAAGTAATGTAAACTTAAAAATGAATGAGGTAATGAAAGTAATGGCAATTGTAACCTGTTTGTTGGCGCCCGCCACAGTTATTGGTGGCGTATTTGGCATGAACTTCGAGCGCATTCCTATTTTACACCACCACTATGGATTTTATATTGCGGTATCTACTATGGTGCTTATTCCAATTTGGATGTTGTATTCTTTTAGAAGACGTGGTTGGTTTTAACTCCTTAAATGATAGGCTTTTGGTTGTGTAAATGTTCGAATACCAACATAAGAAAGCGTGCTTCCAAAACCACTATTTTTTCTACCACTCCATGGAACTGCTGCACTTACTCTATCGCAACAATTTAGGTAAACGGTTCCTGCATTTAGTTGTGCTTGAATTTTAGTGGCTCTGTTTTCATCATTGCAATAAACACCCGCTGTAAGTCCATAAGCAGTGTCGTTCATTAGTGTAATTGCAGTTGCATCATCAGTAACTTTCATGATACCAATAATGGGTCCAAAAGATTCTTCTTTCATTAGATCCATTTGGTGTGTTGTATTGACTAAAACAGTGGGCTCGAAATAATTACCTGTTCTATCCATTATTTTTCCACCACATAAAAGCGTTGCGCCTTTTTGTAATGCGTCTGCTACTTGTGCTGCTAAAAATGCGGGTTGTTCTTTTCTAGTTAATGGTCCGATATAGGTATTTGCCTCTAGTGGATCTCCTATAATATAAGATTTCACTTCGGCTACAAACGCAGCAACATATGCATCGTACACTTTTTCGTGCACATAAATTCTTTCAACCGAACAACAGCTTTGGCCGTTGTTATAGAATACGCCATCGGCCGTGTTGGCTGCTATTGTTGCAATATCTGTAATGTCTTCCGTAATATACAATGGATCTTTACCGCCCAATTCTAATCCACAAGGTTTCATTTTTTTACTTACTTGCTCGTAAATATATTTTCCTGTTTTATAAGAACCTGTAAAAAAGTATCCGTCTACATCTGCTTGCAACAATAGTTCACCAACTTCTTTATCTCCCGCAACCATTTGAAATACGTTTTCTGGAACACCTGCTTCGTGTAAATATTTTTCAATGATTTGTCCAGTTAAACTAGATAGCTCAGAAGGCTTGTACAATACTGCATTACCTGCCAATAGTGCTGGTACAAAAACATTTGTTCCAACCAAGTATGGATAATTCCAGGCAGAAATATTACACACAATGCCCAGCGGTTCGTATACAATTTTTTCGCGCGTGCTTCCTGTTTCAACCATCCATTCTTCTTGTAATGCTTTTGTAGCATTATTGGTAAGCCATTCAATTCTAGCACAGGCGCCATTTATTTCATTTACCGCTTGTTGCAAAGGCTTTCCTACTTCACTAGTTAATACTGCTGCAGCTTCTTGAATATGTGTTTGTAATAGTTTTGCAAATTGTTGCAAAATATTAATTCTCTCTGTTAAAGGAATAGCGGCCCAAACTGGTTGACCAATTCGTAATGCGGCTATTTTATTTTGAATACTTAATTCGGTATCTGTTGTTATTTGACCAATGCTAAGCGCTGTTGCTGGATTAATACAATTCATTTGGAATATTTTATTGCTTCACTTAAAAACCACTCACGAATATTTTTCGATAGCGGGTTGGTGTTATTGTCTTTAATTCTTTCAGGATGCCATTGCACGCAAAGTAAAGGCGATTTATTAATAGCGTCTTTCCATTCAATGCCTTCTGCTATATTTTCTGCTGCCCAGCAATTGATGATTAAATCTGGCGCAATTGTTTCAACTGATTGGTGGTGCGCACTATTAACTGTTCCTTCTGTTACACCAGTAATATTTGCTAACAAACTGTTTTCAATTAAGTCTACGGAATGTATATAATCTTCCCCACCTTGGCTTCTATGATTTTGTTTTCCGGTGGCTTCAATATCTGGGGTAAGTGTGCCCATTAGCGCAGCATTTACCAATTGTAATCCTCTACAAATGCCTAATACTGGCATAGATAAAGCAAGTGCCAATTGAAATAAATCTATTTCAAATTGGTCGCGTTCGCGGTTCCATGCCAATGGTTTATTTGGGTAATCTTTAAGTGTAGGATTATAAAAAAAAGGGTCTACATCTATACCACCTGATAATAATAAAGCATGACATTTTTGTAATTCCGACTTGTTTTGTTTACTAGCGGATAGTTCTATAATTTCTATATTTTGCGAATCGCCTACAATCCAACTTGGATAATTAGGAAACTTTGCTTCCGTTACACAAATGCCAATATAAATTTTATTCTCCAACATTATAAAGCAGTTTCGTACAGTAATTTAAAATCATTTCTACTCACTGGTTTTGGATTATTAGGATGTGCAAAATCTGCAAACGCTAAATCTGCTAGGGTTTCTATATGCGCCTGCTCAACACCAATACCTGAAAGTGTTTTTGGAATACCTAATCGATCATTTAAATCAAATAAATAAGCCACCACGCCTTCGCTAGATTCATTGGCAATGCCTAGTGCTTTAGCCATTCGTACAAAACGGTCTTCAAATCCGGCACTATTAAATTGCATGCCATATGGCAAGTTCACTGCATTGGCCAAACCATGGTGTGTATCTAATAAACTAGACAAAGGATGTGCCAATGAATGGACTACGCCGAGGCCTTTTTGAAAAGCAATGGCACCCATCATAGAGGCCAATAACATATCTGACCTTGATTCGATACTAGGATTTTTTACTGCCTGTTCAATGGAATTAGCAATTAAACGCATGCCTTCTAAAGCAATGCCATCGCAAATAGGATGGTAATTTTTTGCTAGAAAAGCTTCCATATTATGTGTTAGTGCATCCATGCCAGTTGCTGCAGTAATAAATGCAGGAAGGGCCATGGTTAGTTCCGGATCTGCAAAAACAATTTTTGCCAATAATTTTGGAGAAAACAATATTTTTTTCTGGTGCGTTTCGTCGTCGGCAATAATAGCTGACCGACCTACTTCACTACCCGTTCCAGCCGTAGTTGGAATGGTAATAAAATGAGGTACATCGTTTGTAACATAAACATCGCCACCAATTAAGTCATCGTATTTAAATAAATCTTCGCGGTGATTAATGCGTAGTAAAATTGCCCTTGCTACATCTATGGCAGCACCGCCACCAATACCTATGATACAATCGCATTCACCGGCATCATAAGCATCTGCTCCTTTGTACACATCAGACTTTACAGGGTTTTTATGAATATCATGAAACACTGTTACGCTAAATCCTTTGGCAGTTACATCTGCTACAATAGCTTTAAAAAAATCTAAGCCAGCAATGGTAGGATCTGTTGAAATAAAGGGTTTAGTTAGTTGGTTGTTTTTTAAATAGGCAGGAAGTTCTGCTACAACGCCTGCTCCAAAACGAATGGTAGTAGGAAAATTAAATTGCGAAATGGCCATTGGTTTTTATTTGTTGCTTTTAATAATATTTAAGTAAATCTTTTAATAGTAATTAGATAATTTCAAAATAGCGTTTTGTTTCCCAATCGGTAACTACTTTGGCAAATTGTTTTACCTCCCACTCGCGTGTTTGTGTAAAATGATTTACAAATGTTTCGCCAAATAGTTCTTTTGCTATAGCAGAATTTTTCATGGCTTGTGTAGCATCGTCGAGGCTTTTTGGAAAGCGTCCATGGCTTTCGTCTCTATAACCATTACCAGTGGTTGCTGCTTGCAAACTAAGTTTGTGTTGAATACCATACAGGCCGGCTGCCAAACAAGCGGCAATTGCTAAATACGGATTGGTATCACTACCTACCACCCTTGTTTCTAGTCTACAAGATTTGCTTCCTTCGGTTAGTGCACGCAAGGCAACTGTTCTATTATCTACTCCCCAGGTAACAGTGGTTGGGGCCCAAGCACCTTCTACCAAACGCTTGTATGAGTTTATGGTTGGTGCTACCATTGGCAAAATATGGGGCAAACAAAAAAGTTGACCTGCCAGATATTGTTGCATGGTTTCACTCATATTGTGAGGCTCATTTGCATTGTAAAATATATTGGTATTGTTTTGCCAAAGTGACTGGTGAACGTGTCCGCTACAACCTGGTAATTGCTCATTAATTTTTGCCATAAAGCTGGCTAAGATGCCGTGTTTGTATCCAATTTCTTTCACAGCGGTTTTAAATAAACTGGCATTGTCTGCTGCTTGTAATACACCACTATAGGTAATGGCTGCTTCGTAAACACCGGGTCCGGTTTCGGTATGCAAACCTTCTAATGGAATATCAAATGCCTTTAACTGATTAAATAATGCCGAGAAAAAATCATTGCGTTCACTGCTTCTTAATATAGAATAACCAAACATGCCAGGTGTTAATGGGGTAAGGTGTTTGCCTTCTTTTTCTGCAAATGTTTTTGGAGTTTCAATAAAATTAAACCATTCAAATTCTTGAGAGAACTTGGCTTCAAATCCTGCGGTGCTAGCATTTGTAATTATTTGCTGTAACAATTGTCGAGGACATATGTCAAGTGCATTACCTGTTGCATCAACAAACTCTCCTAAAAAAAATGGCAAATCATCTTCCCAAGGAATTTTTCTAAAACTATTAATACTCAATTTTACTTTGGCATCAGGATAACCACTATGCCATCCTGTAAAACTATTGTTATCGTATGCTTGGTCGGCCATATCCCATCCAAAAATCACATCGCAAAATCCTAGGTTGCCTGTAACTACCGATAAAAATTTTTCGCTAGAAATATATTTACCGCGCAATACGCCATCTATATCTGTTACCGCAACTTTTACCCTGCCAGATGGATGGGTACTTACATACTCAATAATTTGTTCGGTACTCATTTTTTAAAAATTTTATATAGTACAAAAAAGAAAAGTATAATTCCAAAATAATAGCAAGCTAATAGTCCATTATAATAACACAAAGCTATTAAACAAATGATGGCTAATACCAATGCAATTATTGGGGTGACAGGATAAAATGGAACTTTAAATGGTCGATGCAATTCGGGTTGATGGCGTCTTAATTTTAAAACTGCTAACATTGATATAATATAAAGTGTGATCGCTCCAAACACAGATATAATAATAATTTCAGCGGTTTTTCCAGTGCAAAGTATAAGCACGCCTAACAAAGAATTAAACAGCAATGCATTTGCAGGTGTTTGAAAACGGGCATGAACTTTTCCTAAAAATTTGGGTGCATTACCAATTTTTCCAAATTCAAATGTAGCCCTTCCGCTAGCTAATAACAATCCATGAAAAGAGGCCACTAATCCAAAAAGCCCTATACCAATTAATAATTTATAAAACACATGATTGGTGGCAAATATTTTTCCGAGTGCTAGTGGTAGCGGAGAGTCGGAACTTGTGCCGTTGGCAGTGTACACAATCGCTTCCCATCCTCCAATACCTATTGCTGCTATAAACACCAAGAGGCACAAAACAACTAGGGTTAATAAAGCCCATCCAAATCCTTTGATAATATCTTTTTGTGGGTGCAAAGTTTCTTCTGCTACATTGGCTAGTCCTTCTATTCCTAAAAAAAACCAAATGGCAAAAGGCAGTGCGGCAAATGCACCTCCCCATCCATTTGGAAAAGCATTAGTAGAAAAATTTCTTGCAGAAAAATGTGGCAAAGTAAGGGTAGCAAAAAGTAGTAATTCTCCTACTGCCAAAATTGTTACAATCAATTCAAAATTCGCTGCAGCTTTTACACCATAAATATTTAAAGCACTAAAAAGCAAATAAACCGTAATGGCAGCCCCAAGAATGGGTACTTGCGGAAAGGCTAAATTAAAATAAGCGCCAATGGCTATAGCAATGGCTGGCGGTGCAAAAACGAATTCTATAATTTGCGCTAATCCTGTTATAAATCCTATATCTTTTTTAAAAGCGCGTTCGGCATAATCATAAGCCCCACCTGCTTTTGGAATGGCACAAGCTAATTCTGCGTATGAAAAACTAAAACAGGTATATAGCACAATCACTAACAAAGTGGCTAATGCCATTCCCCAGGTTCCTCCTTTTTCGAGCCCTAGGTTCCAACCAAAATACATCCCTGAAATAACGTATCCAACACCCAATCCCCATAAAAGGGTGGGTGTGAGGGTTTGTTTTAGTTTATGATCTGTCATAGGCGGTAATTTAGTCTTTTCGCCCCATTTTTTTTAGGTTATAGACCAAGAAAATCTAAATGATATTAATAAATTAATTAATATTGAGTAGAATCTAATAAGCGTTTAAAGTTTTCAACGTTTTTATAGAATGATTTTAACAATGAAAAAAAATACTTACCCCTATTTAAGTATTCTAATTTTTTTATTTGCATCCTGTTTAAAAGCCGCGAATCCATTAGCAGATGCGCCTTTTACTATAACGGATGTTGTGGGTATATACAAACAAGGCACACTCAATTGGGAAAAAGGTATTGTTGATTCGGTTAACTACAAAGGCTTTGATGATTCTGCAAGTTTCAGTATTAATAATTATTTCAAAGACTCCATATTTATTAGCATTATTACCAAGGCAGGCATTAATAATAAAAGATATAAACTAGGATTGGTATCTAAAGTAGACAATCCATTAGGAACTGTTTTTCAATTTTCCAATACCATAACTAGTCCTGGTTATTTTTTATACAAAGAAGCATACCTATTAACTGTTAGTTTGTATTATCCTTCGGCAAAAAAATTAGCCGAAGCCAACATATTAAATAATGCTACAAAAGGCCTAACTGATACAGTTATATATACTGAAAAAGTATATTTTTCTGCTATAAAACAATAAGAAAAAACAAATTACTTGTATTAAAATTTTTAAATCATTTTGCTCTTATAGCATAGATTCGTTAGAATTACTTATCTTGATTTTTAAATAATAAATCAAGGATGAATAATAACAACGAAACAAAAGGTATCTGGAAAGTGATTGGTGCCTCTTCGCTGGGAACCCTAATTGAATGGTACGATTTTTATATATTCGGAAGTTTAGCCGTGGTAATTGCCAACCAGTTTTTTCCAAAGACAAATCCAACAGCCGCGCTTTTATCTACACTCGCTACTTTTGCTGCTGGTTTTATTGTGCGTCCTTTTGGTGCTTTAGTGTTTGGTAGACTTGGCGATTTAGTAGGCAGAAAATATACGTTTCTACTAACACTTGTATTAATGGGTGGTTCTACTTTTGCTATTGGATGTATACCCAATTATGAAAGCATAGGTTTTCTAGCACCCATACTGGTATTGGTTTTGCGCCTAATTCAAGGTTTGGCTTTGGGTGGAGAATATGGCGGAGCTGCAACCTATGTAGCAGAACATGCTCCTGCGCATAGAAGGGGTTATTTTACTTCTTGGATTCAAACAACTGCTACACTAGGTTTATTTATTTCGCTTGGTGTTATTTTATTAACCCGACATTTTTTAGATGTTGATCCTGCCAAATCAATTTCCAAGTTTAATGATTGGGGATGGCGAATTCCATTTTTAATTTCTATACTATTAGTAGTGGTGTCTATTTATATCCGACTAAAAATGGCGGAGTCACCAGTGTATGAAAAATTAAAATCAGAAGGAAAAACTTCTGTGAATCCATTAAAAGAAAGTTTTGGACACAAAGCCAATTTAAAAATGGTGTTATTAGCGCTGTTTGGTGCTACAATGGGCCAAGGTGTTGTTTGGTACACCGGTCAATTTTATGCGCAATCTTTTATTGAAAATGTTTGCAAAGTTGAGTTTGATCAATCGCGTACCATTTTAATTTGGGGGATTCTTTTTGCCACGCCATTCTTTGTAATTTTTGCATCATTGAGTGATAAAATTGGTAGAAAGTGGATTATGTTATTGGGTATGTTTTTAGCAGTTATTTCTTACAATTATTTGTTTACTAATTTGTATCAAATAGCAGATGCCAAAAACAAAACCGAAGTATTGGCTAAAAAAGAAATTAAAACAAATCTTACCGCTATTGCCAACTCATCAGACTTCATCAGAAAAACAATTACCAAAACTACGTTTACCGATGGAATGACTATGATGCAAACCCAAACGGATACGGCATATGCAACACCAGGAAAAACTACCATTAAGCCATTAATAACTATTCAAAAAACACTGGCAAGTAGTGATTATTGGAAAATGGTAGGTATAGTTTTTCTATTAATTTTATATGTAACACTTGTTTATGGACCAATTGCAGCATTTTTAGTAGAACTTTTTCCAACAAAAATTCGCTACACTTCTATGTCATTGCCATATCATATTGGTAATGGCGTTTTTGGTGGACTAACACCATTTATAGCAACACTATTAACCACTATTTATACCGATAATAAAATTGTAGGATTAATGTATCCCATAATAATTGCCACTATTTGTATGGTTATTGGGGCTATTTATATCAGCAACAGAGTAGATCCAGCAGTTGATCGTTAAACAAAATTGAATCTACAAAAAAAAGTAACAATATGAATGCTATTAAAAAATATGCCGGACTAATTTGGATTATTTTAGGTCCATTGGGTATCCATTATTTGCTACAAACAGCTAGTGCTGAAATTGCTAAAAAACCAGGAATTGATACGCAAATTCAATGGGGCGTATTTATTACTGTCTTTTATCCAATAGCCATTGGTTTTATTCTTTTTGGATTGTATGCGCTTGAAGGTAATTACAATCATTTGCCAGAGGAGAGCTCAGAAATTGATGATTACGAAGCAAAACCATTGTAAACAAGGCAGATTCTCTGTATTAAGGATACATACTGCAAGATAAATGGCGTAATTTTATATTGCAGTAAGATAATTATTTGAATAGGTCATTCATTTTATTGCTAGGTAACAAAAACAACTTTTTTGGTATCTATTAAATAAAGGATCTCAATTTCCTTTCAATGATTTTTATGATGAATGTTCGAAACCCCTATAATATAGCAAGGTTAATGCTATTAAAAGTATTGCCTAGTGTTGTTTTATCTATGCTGATAGTATTTAGTGCATCAGGTCAATCATATACTGTTTCTATTTGTAGTGGCGCTTCTTTTAGTTTTACAGATCCTTCGGCGCCAACTGGTACCACTTACACTTGGGGAACACCCACTGTTTTTCCATCAGGCACCATTACGGGCTCAAGTCTTCAAAATACGCCACAGGCAAACGTTTCACAAACCCTTACCAGTAGCAGCACTGCTTCTGGAACAGTTACTTATACTGTTATTGCCTCTAATAGTACAACCCCTTTTCAGGTATTTGTAACCGTGAAACCAAGCCCAGGTTTGAGTAGTACTTTAACACCAACGGCTATTTGTTCTGGCACCTATTTTAATTATAGCCCCACCAGCGCAACAGCAGGGGCCAGTTTTTCTTGGAGTAGGCCTGCTGTAAATGGTATTAGTAATACTGCGGCAACAGGTAGCGGAACAATCAATGAATTACTTACAAATACATCTGCTAGTTCGGTCGTTGTGAATTATATTTTTACTTTAACAGCCAATGGATGCAACAGAACCCAAACAGTTGCAGTTACTGTAAAACCAAGTCCGCTATTAAGTAATATAACTAGTCCTTTTTCAAATTGTAGTGGATCTGCCTTTTTATATACGCCTTTAAGTGCTACTACCGGAACTAGTTTTACTTGGAGTAGGGCTGCGGTTGCAGGAATTAGTAATGCTGCGGCTCAGGGTACATCTTTGGGGACCATTAATGAAGTACTTACCAATACCACGGCCAATCCTGTGTTTGTTAATTACGATTATATTGAAACAGCAAATGGCTGTACCAATTATCAAACAATTACTGTTACGGTAAATCCACTTCCAACACTCAGTGGAACACTATCGCCTTCAGCTATTTGTAGTGGTGCAACATTTAATTATACCCCTACTTCTTTATCGAATAACACTAGTTTTTCTTGGACTAGAGGTCCTGTAGCAGGCATTAATAATGGCAATACTAGTTTTGGTGTAAACAATCCTTTAGAGCAATTAACAAATACAACCCTAATTCCAATAGGGGTACTTTATGTTTATACCTTAACAAATAATACCACAGGATGTGTGAATACACAATTGGTACAAGTGATAGTAAATCCAGTTCCAAGTGCTGCAGACCAGATTGTGAATAGTTGTAGTGGCACAAATTTTATGTCTTCTCCAAATGGTGTGCCTAACAATACACTGTATACTTGGTCTAATCCTGCAATAACAGTAGGATCAATAACTGGAGGAAGTGCAGTAGTGGTTCCACAAACTTTTATTGGGCAAGTCCTTACCAATAATGGCACATCAGCTGCAACGGCTGTTTATACTGTTACACCCAATACTTATGGTTGTATAGGAAGCAATTTTTTAGTAACAGTAAATGTTAATACCACCATTGCAACATCCATGTTAAATAGCACATTGGTTCCACCTGCTATTTGTAGTGGCACCGCTTTTAATTATGCACCTGCTAGTGTAACTGCAGGTACGAGTTTTGCTTGGAAAAGATTTTTTACAGCGGGCATCACAACTGCACCAACTAGTGGCGCAGGTAACCCGAGTGAGGTATTGGTTAACAGCACCTATCTTCCTGTAACTACCTATTACGCTTACACCTTAACCAATGGAACAGGTTGTTCAAATACGCAACAAGTAGCTGTAATTGTAAACCCTCCAACAGCATTAAGTAGCACATTAACGCCAACCCCAATTTGTAGCAACACAGCATTTACTTATTTACCTACAAGTAATACCCTGGGTACTACTTTCAACTGGTCTCGGGTTGCCGTTGCGGGTATTAGTAATACACCTTCAAGTGGTATTGGTAATCCAAACGAAGTATTAATTAATACAACAACAGTTCCAATTACAGTTACGTATAATTATTTTATGAGTACAGCAAATGCTTGTACCAATAACCAGAATGTAACTGTTCAAGTAAATCCAACACCAGCATTATCCACCACGCTAACACCACCAGATATTTGTAGTGGAACTACTTTTAATTATATTCCATCAGCTAATATTGCGGGCACAAGTTTTATTTGGTCTAGGGCTGTAATTCCTGCTATTAGTAATGGCGCTGCAACTGGGATAAATAATCCTTCTGAAATATTAGTAAATACTTCAAACAGTCCGGTAACTGTATATTACGATTATACACTAGCTGCTAGTGGATGTAGTAATATTCAAACTGTTGTGGTTGTAGTAAACCCTACTCCAACAGTTTTAAATTTAAGCAGTACTGCCTGCAGTAATAGTACATTTTCTATTGCACCAAATAATGTTCCGGTAGGTACCCAATATACTTGGGCAATGCCTGTTTATACGCCAGCTGCTGCACTAATAGGTGGATCAATTCAAATTATTCCACAAAATACAATTAGCGAAACAATTCAAAATCAAACACTCAATAATGCCTTAGCAACTTATACGGTTACACCAATTGCCGGAGCTTGTGTTGGGTCTTCTTTTGTAATTGATATTACCATTAAACCATTACCATATATAGCCGATCAACTATTATCAGCGGTTTGTAGTGGTAATACATTTAACTATCAGCCAATAGGCGTTCCCGTTGGAACAGTATATACTTGGAGTAATCCATTACAATCGCCTTTGTTAAGTATTACAGGAGGTAGTGCTCAATCAATCAGCCAAACTAATATTGCTCAAAAATTATTCACCAATAATAATATTTCTGACTCTGCGATTTATACAGTAACACCAGCTGCAAACGGTTGTATTGGAAATTCGTTCAAATTGACAGTTCCTGTTAGTCCGGTTCCTGTAATTAATAATATAAGTGATACCATTTGTTCTGGGTCTTATTTTTCAATTCAACCAGGTTCTGTTCCTTCTAACACAATATATACTTGGCCTACTCCAATCAATTACCCTTTTGGAATAAATATTGGTGGAGCTGCGCAACTAGTTCCTGTTTCTATTATTTCTCAAAAATTAACCAACTCAACAAACAGTTCTGCACAAACAGTATATACAATTAGCCCAGTTGCAGGAGCTTGTGCGGGAAATACATTTACACTCATTGAAACGGTGGGTGTATCACTTCCTTTTATTGGTAATCAAACAGCTACTATTTGTAGTGGTTCAAGTTTTGATGCAACTCCTTTGAGCGCACCATTGGGCACGACTTACACCTGGGGAATTCCTGTAACTACTCCTATTGGTAGTGTTTCTGGCGTTAGTGGAAAAGCAACACCACAATTAAAAATTAGTCAATATTTAATTAACCTTAGTAGCGTAACCGATACAGTAGTTTACACTGTAGTTCCATATAATACTGGCTGTTATGGCAATGTTTTTTCTGCAACTGTTAATGTTCTTGCGTCTCCGAAAGCTGCTATTTCAGGGCGTCCGGTGGTTTGTAGAACGCCTTTCGATACTGTATCAATCAGCTTTACAGGTAATGCACCTTGGAGTTTTACTTATATGGATAGTACCAGTATTAATACCAAGAAAAATATTACTACATCGCCTTATACTTGGATTGTGCCTCATATTCCAAACAATCCAAATCGTAATTTTATTGTAACAGACGTAAAAGATTATGCTTGTTTAAATACAGTAGATACTTTTTATTTTCAGCAAAAAGTGAATCCACTACCCATAGGAAAAATTATTTCTTTACACGGAATTTATTTGTGCGATAATATAGTTGATACCTTATTTGTTAGTTCTAGTAAAGCAGACACACTTAGTTATCAATGGGCATTAAATGGTACGGCTATTCCAGGTGCTACAACAGATAGCATAGGAACACTTACCCCTGGTAATTACAATGCTATTCTCACTAATCAATATGGTTGTGTAGATACCACAGCTGCCTCAGTGGGTTTGATTTTAATTACGCGACCTAATTTACAAATCAGTTATGATTCTTATTGTATTAACCAACTGATTCATTTTACCAATCAAACAGATACTACTAATACAGGGTCTATTAAATGGCTTTGGAATTTAGGGGATAGTACCTCAACAAATACTTTTCATGCCACCAATACGTATTATACGGGAGGCAGTAGGCATATCCGTTTAACGGCAACACAATTAAATTGTCCATTAAACCCAATTTCTGGAGACGCAACACTTGATATTGCTTTTCCAATTCCGGCTATCAGAATGCCTTCTGTAAGTGCTTATAAGGGAGTACCAATGCCAATTGCTGCAAGAGCTATCAATGGATATCGATATCGATGGGTACCTTCTTGGGGAATTAATTTACCGGATAGTGCGAACGTGAATTTTAATTATGCTAACACACAAGAATATTCAGTTCATTTGATTTCACCAGCAGGATGTGTTACGCCCGATTCGGTATTAGTTAGGGTGTTTGATAATAACCTTGTTGATATTATGGTGCCAAAATCATTTACGCCAAATTCAGATGGCACGAATGATATATTGTATCCATATATCGCAGGCATTAAAACATTCCATTATTTTAAAATTTTCAATAGATATGGCAAACTGCTTTTTGAAACAAAGGACCCAGACGCTGGCTGGTCTGGTAGTTTTAATGGAGCGCCGCAGCCAATGTCAATTTATTTATGGATGGCAGAAGGGATTGCTGCAGATGGAACCCTTGTTCAGAAAAAAGGAGAAACATTGTTGCTCCGCTAATAAAAATTTATGATGAACAAATCATTAATATTGGGTCTGTTTTTTTGTGGTATTGTCACTGTGCAATTGCATGCACAAGATCCTATCTTCTCGCAATTTTACTCATCGCCTTTGAGCATTAATCCTGCATTGGCGGGTAATAGTAATGCTAATTGGCGTATAGCAGGGAACCAAAGAGACCAATGGATTGCTTCTGGTATAGAGCCCTTAAACACTACTTCTTTTTCTTTTGATGGCAAGTTGTTTAAGCAATCTTTAAATGAAAACAATTATATTGGTGGGGGTATTTATTTTATGCAAGACAAAGGTCTTTCAGGTGCGTATAAAAGTACTTCTTTAAACTTAGTAGCTAGCTCCCACGTAAGTTTAGACGAGGATGATCAAAATGGCATATCTGCAGGTATTGGTGGAAATTATTCAAACACATTCATTGATTTTTCGCAATTATCTTTTTCTACCCAGTTATCTTCTTCGGGTTTTAATAGGGCATTGCCAACGAACGAATTATTGCTAAGTAATATCAAACCTTATTTCTCTGTCTTTGCTGGTGTTACCTATAATTATACGATCGACCAATCTAATTTTGATATAGGTATTGCTGGGTATCGGTTTATGAAAACCAATCGTACGGCGCTAAGTGATCCGAATCAATTAGATCCTCCAAGATTCAATATCCATGCGGGTTATCAAACTTATATTAATGAGCGTTTGGTATTTAATTCTAATATTTTGTACGCAATAGAAAGTAGCAATGATATGTATGTTGTTGGCGTAAACCTAGGTAGTATTTTAGATGACGAAGACCAACCTGCTGTGTTAAATACTGGATTATGGTATAAACAAGGAGGAACAGTCATTCCTTATTTAGGATTATCTTATAAAAACGTGCAAGGTGGATTAACTTATGATATTAATTTACCCAATTCTACAAACACTTTAAGTACTTTAAAAACTTTTGAAATATCTTTAAGCATTCACTCTCCAGAGCGAACCAAGCGTGGGATTCCTTGCCCTTGGAAATAATTGTTGACGATCAATTTATTATTTTGAAAAAAAGACAAGACTATATTTCCTGGGACGAATATTTTATGGGTGTGGCTTTATTGTCGGCCTGCAGAAGCAAAGACCCTAATACACAAGTAGGTGCCTGTATTGTTAATCAAAAAAATAGAATTGTAGGGGCAGGATATAACGGTCTTCCAACTGGTTGCAATGACGATGCTTTTCCTTGGCAAAAACAGGGCGAATTTTTAGAAACAAAATATCCATTTGTATGTCATGCCGAACTGAATGCTATTTTAAATAATATTGGTATGGACTTGCATGGCTGTAAAATGTATACGGCTTTATTTCCTTGCAATGAATGTTCAAAAGCTATCATACAATCGGGCATTAAAGAAGTCATTTATTTATCGGATAAATACGAAGCAACTGATTCGGCAAAAGCCTCTAGAATGATGTTGGAGAGCGCTGGTGTGGTTTGCAGAAAAGTGGTTACGAATAGGCCACAGGTTATACTTTCTTTTAACGAAGCCGATGTATAATTAATTTCTTTTAATCTTTACTTGTCATGAAAAAAATTCCCACTTTTATTATTGCCTGCTTATTTTTTCTACCCACATTAAAAGCACAAGAACTTGTTGCTAGTGCCAATCAATTTATTGGATTGCTAAATGCAGATCAAAAGCTAAAAGCATTATTTCCATTTGATGCCGAAGAGCGTTATACTTTTTTCTTTGTGCCAAGAAACGACCGAAAAGGAATTACGTTTAATGAATTAAATGCCGAACAAAAAACAGCCGCATACTCATTAATTCAATCTTGCTTAAGTGCGCAGACGGTTAAAAAAGTACAGCAGATTATGCAAATGGAAACCGTACTTAAAGAAATTGAAAAGCGAAAAGAGAACGACAATTATAGAGATACAGGAAAATATTATATCAGCATATTTGGTGTGCCTGGTGCAAAAAATATTTGGGGATGGCGTTTAGAAGGACACCATACTTCTTTTCATTTTTCTGCAGCCAACAACAAACTAGTATCTGGTACCCCTTCTTTTTTAGGATCTAATCCTGCAATTGTTCAAAACGGCCCTAAAAAAGGTTTGCAAATTTTAAAAGAAGAATCAGACCAAGGATTTGCTTTTTTACATAGTTTAACCGAATTGCAAATACAAAAGGCAACGATTAATAGTATTGCGCCCGATTCAATTATTACATCGAACCACCGAGTAGCAATGCTGGCTAATCCAAAAGGAATTATGTATAGCGAATTGAATGCTGCACAAAAACAACAATTGCTACAATTGATTAATGTGTATGTGCACCGTTACACCAAATTATTTGCCCAAGACTTGCTCAAAGAAATTCAACAAGCAGGATTAGACAATCTTCATTTTTCTTGGGCTGGTAATACAGCAGAAGAATTTGGGAAAGCCTATTATTATAGCATTCAAGGCCCTACCGTGATTATTGAATTTGATAACTCACAAAATAATGCCAATCATATTCATACCATTTTAAGAGATTTAAAACACGATTTTGGTGGAGATGATTTATTAGAGCACTATCGCGCATCGCACAAAAACTAGTATAAAAAAGCAAGCAGATAGCTAAGAAATTTCTGCTAACTTTAGTTTTAAACGATGCCATTTTGCAAAGACGCTTATTTTTACGCAGTTCCGGAATTTTTGCAGCAGGGATGTATGCTTCAACTGCTCGCGCCATTGCTGGGCCTTTCTTACCAGGAGAAATTACACACAATATTCCTGTTGATAAAAAACTAGACCCATCTTGGGTTAAGTCATTATCGAAGCGTGGCTTTGCTACCAAATATTATCAGTCAAAAAATGAATTGAAATATATTGGAATGCCAGTTGGTGGCATTTACACAGGAACCGTTTATTTGGGCGGAGATGGTAAACTTTGGTTATGGGATATTTTTAATGCCAATCAAAATGGAATTGATCCTAAAACAATTGAATGGACCTTAAATAAAACCATTAAAATCAATGCGCAAAATGGGGCTGGATATGTACAACCCTCTCTACAGATTCGTCCACTAGAACAAGGCTTTGCTTTTAAAATTATCATTGGCAATAATACGTTTATAAAAAAAATGGATGCCAATGATTGGGATGATATTGTATTTGAAGCGAGTTATCCTATGGCAAAAATTCACTACATCGACCACCAGGTTCCTGTTGATATTATTGCAACCGTTTATTCGCCATTTATTGCACTAGATGATAGAAATTCTGGACTACCCTGCACAATTTACAGTTTTCAAATAAAAAATAAATCAACCCAACAAGTCAGCGTTTCCATTTTAGGTTGGTTAGAAAACAAAGTGAGTATTAAATCGGCTGTGGCAACAGATATAAGAATGAATGCGATTGTTGAAACGCAAAATGGGAAGGCTTTACAATGCAGTATTAACAACAATGGGAATGCCGAACAATTGCTAGCACCCGATTACGGAACAATGGCCATTACAGCTATGTCTGAAAAAGCGCAATACCAAACAAATTGCAATTTTCCTATTACGAGAGATTCCTTTAATCAAGTAAATAATGAACCTACACAAAAAAATGCATCCTCACTATTAATGGGTGCAGTGGAAGTAGCGTATCAATTAAAACCAGCGCAATTAATTGAATCTAATTTTTCTATTGCTTGGCATTTTAATAATTTACATTTTAATAAGTTAGCAGCCGATAAGGGGCGTTACTATAATAATTGGTATAAGTCTGCAGCAGAAGTAACGCAATATGTGACCAAACATTTTTTAAATCTTTCGCAAGAATCAAATTTATGGAAGCAAACTTGGTACGATTCAAGTTTGCCTTATTGGTTTTTAGAAAGAACGTTTTTAAATATTTCTATACTTGCCACTACCACGGCGCATCGTTTTGAATCGGGTAGGTTTTATGGTTGGGAAGGGGTAGGCTGTTGCGAAGGAACCTGTACCCATGTTTGGCAATACGCACATGCAATGGGCCGAATTTTTCCTGCAGTAGAAAAAGATACGCGCGAAAAAATTGATTTAGGTGTTTCCTTGCAACCCGATGGCATGATTTGGTACAGGGGTGAGCACGGTAAATCTGCGGCCATTGATGGACAAGCAGGAACCATTTTGCGCATTTATCGCGAGCACCAAATGAGTGCCAACTATTTGTTTCTGCAACAGAACTGGCCTAAAATAAAAAAAGCGGTTCAGTGGGTAATGAACCAAGACAAAAATAAAGACGGCATGGAAGACACGCCGCTTGAAAACACCTTAGATGCTGTTTGGGATGGAGAAATTGCTTGGCTAGTAGGCTTGTGTATTGCTGCAGTGAAAGCCGGTGAATTGATGGCCATTGAAATGAATGATGCGGCTTTCGCCAATACATGCGCCAACTATGTAACAATGGGAAGCAAAAACATGGAAGACCAATTATTTAATGGCGAATATTTTATTCATAAACCCGATACCATTAAAGGTAGAGCAAAACTCGGTTCTTATAATACTTGTCATATCGACCAACTGTATGGTCAAAGCTGGGCTCACCAAGTGGGTATTGGTAGATTGGTAGAAAAAGCCAAAACGCTATCGGCTTTAAAAGCTTTGTGGAAATATAATTTTACGCCAGACGTAGGTCCATATATAAAAGCACGCGAAGGTGGAAGGCCTTATGTATTGCCTGGTGAAGGCGGTTTGGTCATGAATACCAACCCAAAAAATGATCCCAAGCCTTATGGCGAAAACGTTACTTGGCAAATGGGTTATTTTAATGAATGCATGACTGGTTTTGAACACCAAGTAGCAGCGCATATGATGGCAGAAGGTATGGTTGACGAATCGTTGGTCATTACAAGAATGATTCATGATAGATACCATGCAGCCAAAAGAAATCCGTTTAATGAAATAGAATGTAGCGACCATTATTCAAGGGCAATGGCGAGTTATGGCAGTTTTATTACTGCCTGTGGTTTTCAATACCATGGTCCAAAAGGATACCTAGGTTTTGCACCCATGATTGGTGCCGAAAATTTTAAAGCACCATTCACATCTGCTAAAGGATGGGGAACTTTTATGCAGAAAAAAGAGGCGAATCATTTAACAGCAATAGTTCAAATAAAATATGGCAGTTTACAATTGCAAAGTTTTTCAATTGTTCCAGCACATACTGTTTTAAAAATCAGTGTAACACTCGATGGAAAAAATATTCCAGCAAGTTTTATCCAAGAAAATAATACTTGTTTAATTCAGTTTAAAGAAGCCATTCAACTTTCAGTTACGCAAACCTTACAAATTTCAATTTAAAACAATGGTCATAGAAAAAAATAAAGTAGTGTCTATACATTACCAACTTAAAGATGCAGACGGCAATGTATTACAGGGCAATGAAGGGTACACACCAGAAGTGTATTTACATGGTGCAAAACATCTTTTACCGGGTTTAGAAAAAGCACTAGAAGGATGCAAAGTGAACGAAACGATTCAAGTGATTATACCACCCGACCAAGCCTATGGATCAAGACAAGAACATTTAGTAGTAGAATTTTCGTTAGATGATTTAGAAGATCCTGCAGCCATTACGGTGGGAGATTTCATTCCCTTGCAAGACGGATTAGAAGGATTGGTAGTTGACAAAAACGACACACATTTTATTGTAGATGCCAATCATGCACTAGCAGGAGAGACCTTATTTTTTACCATAAAAATTTCGGATATAAGAGATGCCAGCCCATCAGAAATAGTCAATGGAATGCCAGCGTCGAATCCAGTAGCTGGTTCATGTGGGCCTGAGGGTTGTTGTTAATCGGCATAAAAAATTTGTACAATGAATCAATTTAAATTATTCTTTGCATTATTACTTTTGGTTTTAATTGCTTGTAATTCCGGTTCAAATTTGTCAGAAAAAAATCAAGCAGCAATGGACAATCAAAAAGGAAGTTTTCAATACGATCTAGATTTTTTAAAACAATACCACAAAGACTTAATTGTATTAGGTACAGATAATGCGCAGATAATTGTATTGCCACAATACCAAGCAAGAATTATGACGAGTACTGCAGAAGGCAATGCTGGCGCTAGTTTTGGCTGGTTGAATCACGAACTAATTGCCTCAAAAAAATTCTCTCCGCATTTTAGTGCCTTTGGTGGAGAAGAAAGATTTTGGATAGGGCCCGAAGGCGGACAGTTTTCTATATACTTTAAAAAAGGGGTTCCATTTAGTTTCGATAATTGGTTTGTTCCCAAAGAAATTGATACCGAAAAATTTGAGGTAATTGAAGTAAACAAAACAAGTGCTTCATTCGAAAAAATAATGCACTTGCAAAATTATTCGGGTACCGATTTTGAATTAAAAGTAAATCGAAATATTCAAGTACTTACGGATAGTGCTATTTATCAATTAATTGGAATGGCGCCAAAGGATACAAAAATTGTTGGATTCGAATCAAATAATAGCATTACCAATACCGGAAAAAATACTTGGACAAAACAATCGGGCTTATTGTCTATTTGGATTCTTAGTATGTTGAATGCCAATGAAAATACCACCATTGCTTTGCCTTATAAAAAAGGCGATACTGCACAACTTGGTAAAATTGTTACCGACGATTATTTTGGAAAAGTTCCAGCAGATCGATTACAAATTAAGGATGGATTGATTTTATTAAAAGCAGATGGAAATCATAGAAGTAAAATTGGCATAGCACCAGCTCGTGCAATACCAATGGCGGCTAGTTATGATGCAAAGAATAATTTATTAACCATAGCACAGTTTAGTATTAATGAAGTAGATAGAGATTATGTAAATGGTTTGTGGCAAATTCAAAAAAATCCATTTGCTGGCGATGCCGTAAATGCTTATAACGATGGACCCATAGACGGCAAACAAATGGGAAAATTTTATGAACTAGAAAGTTCTTCACCTGCTGCAGCACTTGCCCCAGGAGCTAGTATACATCACCTTCACAGAACCATCCATTTAAAAGGCCCTAAGCAAAGTTTAAATGATGTAACCATGAAATTATTTGGCGTGGGTGTAGATGCCTTGGTATTGTAATTATTTATTCAACGCTAATTTATTTCCAATTGCTGTTACTGTTAATATAAGGTTTGCTGCCGTTGCATTTAGCGCATCTTGCAAACTAGTAGGTTCTTTATTTATGGATATTAATATATCAAAATAAAACTGCAGTGCTCCACTAATAGTAGTAGGAATTTGTCCGGCCAAACCAATCACTGGAATACCTAAAGCTTTAGCCATTTTTGCCACACCAAATGGTCCTTTTCCTTGTAGGGTTTGTTCGTCTATAGATCCTTCTGCTGTAATTAAAAGATTGGCTTTATTGATAGCTGTTTTAAAATTGGTTAGTTCTAAAAAATAGTCAATACCATTTACCAAATTCGCGTGTAAATATCCGTGTAAGCCAGCAGAAACGCCACCTGCAGCGCCTCCGCCAATGATATCCAATAAATTAATACCTGTTTGTTGTAAACTGATTGCAGCAAAATGCGTTAACAAATTATCTAGTATAGCTACCTCTTTTTCTGTTGCGCCTTTTTGCGGACCAAAAACAGCAGCCGCTCCTTGTGGGCCAATTAAGGTATTGGTAACATCACAAAGAATACTGATTTCGCAATTGATTAATCTACTATCTAGTGTAGTAGTATTTACAAAAGCCAATTCGTTTAATTGTTGTGGAAGGATGGTTAGTTCGACTCCTACTGCATTTAAAAATCTTGCACCTAAGGCACGCAAAATACCAGTTCCGCCATCTACTGTTGCAGAGCCGCCAATGGTTAAAATAATTTTTTTAACGCCTCTATTTAAAGCTGCTAGCATCAGTTGGCCAGTACCAAAAGAGCTGGCAGTTAAAGGGCTGTATTCATTAGGGGATAAGCGTTTTAAGCCAGAAGCTTCTGCCATTTCAATTAATCCTACAGTACCATCTTGAATAATACTATAAGTGGCATTAATATTTCTACCCAACGGATCTTGAACTATTGTATTGTATTGTTGGCCATTTATTTTTTGTAGAATTAATGCAGCAGTTCCATCTCCCCCATCTCCAATAGGAAAACATTCCGCACTATGTTTTAGCCCGCTATTAGCCAACCCTTGTTGAATGGCATCAGCTGCTTGCTGTGCACTAATACTATTTTTAAACGCATTAGGGGCAATCAGAATATGCATGAATTGTTTAATTTATAATTACCAACGAACGGGTTGAAAAGTCCAACCGGGAATTACTTTTTGCATTTCAATTTCGTCATTTCGTTTGGTAAGACCGCAGTTTAAATAATTCTGGTGCAATTTAGCCAAGGCAACCCTATCTAATTCTACACCTAAACCCGGTTCTGTTGGAACCGCTACGGAACCTTCTTCGAATGTAAATCTTCCGCCAATAATCACTTCGTCGGATTGCCAAGGATAGTGTGTATCTAATGCATAATCCATTCTTGGAATAGCCGCACCAAGATGCACCATTGCCGCCAATGAAATACCTAGATGACTATTAGAGTGCATCGATAACCCTCTAGAAAAAGTTTCGCAAATACTTGTTAAATGCATGGAAGATCTTAATCCACCCCAAAAATGGTGGTCACTTAAAATAATATCTTCTGACTGTATGGCAATGCTATTTGGAATTTCCTCGAAGGAAGTGGTGCACATATTCGTTGCCAAAGGTGTTTTAAGTGCTTTGCGAACTGCTGCCATATTTTGTTGACCACGAACGGGGTCTTCTAAATATTCTAAAATGGGTTCCATTTCTTTGCCATATTTAATGGCTGTTTCAACGGTCCACAATGCATTAGGATCAATACGCAGTGGAACAGTTGGGCCAAATGATTCGTGTAAAGCAAACATGGCATCTGTTTCTTGGCGCGGATCAAATACACCTCCTTTTAGTTTAATACTTTTAAATCCAAAAGCAGCGCACATGGCTTTTGCTTGTGCAACTATTTCAGTTGGATTCAACGCGCTTTTTTGTTTAGCTGCCTCCCATCCAGTGGCAGCAGGATCTGTATTAAAAGCAAGTTCTCCACCAGCACCTTCGTATTTATAAAATAGGTAAGCAGAAAAAGGAACACGGTCGCGCATTTTTCCGCCTAGTAAATCAACTATTGGCTTACCGGTTACTTTACCAATAATATCCATACAAGCAACTTCAACCGCACTAAAAATATGTACCAATTTTCGTTGGTCCCAGGGAGCAAGACCTCTGTCGGTACTTTTATCTGTTCCAAAATTTTCAATTAAAATTTGTTTGATTTGGTTGAGTTGAAAAACATCTTTTCCAATCAATAATTTTTTAGAAGCTTCTAATGCAAGGTCAATATCTGCAGTGCCAGGAATTTCACTAATACCAGAAATATTATCGTCGGTAACAATTTCTACAATTGTTCTAAGTGCATAGGGCGCATGTAGTCCTGCAGCATTTAAAAGGGGCGGATCAACAATGGCAATGGGCGTAATATGTATTTCTTTAATTTTAGGACCGGCGGTATAATTCATAAAAGCAACTTAATTTTTAATTTATATTAAAGGAAATAATTTAGCAGCAATTAAAATTACAACCAATCCAGTAAAGCCCATTACTACCAATAAAGGCGATATCGTTTTAAGCACTTCTTTTTCTGTTAAATTACTCAACTTACTAAGAATCCAAAAACCAGGATCGTTCATCCACATAAAAATTTTAGAGCCACAACCAATGGCCAATCCAATATAAACAGGATTAAAACTTAAATGGGTATTGGTGGCCATTCCTGCTAAAACACCCGATGTAGTAATGAGTGCAACTGTTGCAGATCCTTGCGCTGTTCTTATAAGTGCAGCAATAAAAAAGGCCATGGGAATTAAAGCCATTTGATAATTTGCAGTGAGTAATCCAATTTCTGCACTAATACCTGTTTGTTGAATCATTCCGCCAAAAGCCCCGCCAGCAGCAGTGATTAGAATAATTCCACCGCCACTCATCAATGCGTTTTGTATAAAAGAAGAGAGGTTTTCTTTTTTATATTTTTTAATAACCATTAAAGCTAGGATGCCTCCAATAACAATAGCAATATTTTTATCACCCAAAAACTTTACTATTGTTACAATTGTTTTAGGAATACTTGCTTGAGGATTGGCTTTTAAAATAGTTGAAAAAATTGCATCTAGTGTTATAAAAATAATAGGTACTAATACGGGTAACAATGCTAGCAATAAACTAGGTAGTTGACTGTTTTCTGTATTGGATATTATTTTTAAATCTTCAATTCTAGCATCTGCAGCATCTCTTAAAGGGATGGTATATTTTTTATTAGCCCAATTTGCATATAAGTACCCTGCAGTGATTGTAAATAAACCAACAATAACTCCAGTAATCATCATTAAGCCAATAGGAATATGCATTTCACCAATTAAAAACAAGGGACCTGGTGCGGGAGGAACCAAGGAGTTGGCCATAGCTGCTCCTGCCATAATACACATAATAAAGAACAAGTAGTTCTTGCCAATTTTAAGTGTCATTGCTTTTGCAAGTGGCATCATTAAAAAAATAACGGTATCGAAAAAAACGGGCATTCCTAAAAAAAAACTACTCAATAAAAATGCAATGGGGGCTTTTTCAATGCCAGTCAGTTTTAATAAGGAGCGGATAATTTTTTCGGCTGAGCCAGATTCTAACATGCATTTTCCAATAATGGCTGCCATAGCAATGAGAATGCCAATTTTTGCGCAAGTGTTTCCAAATTCAGTAGCAACACGTTCGCCAATTCCTTTTTTGCTAAAAGCCAATGCTGCAGCAGTATCCATGCCTTTTGAGAGTCCGAATTGTTGGAGTGAACTAATAGGCGTTAACAAAGCAACCGCAATGGCTGCAAAAATTAGTGCGAGAAAAGGATGCAGTTTTAAGCCAATAATTCCTCCTACCACAATAAATATACCTACCAATAAAATCAATATAGGGTCTAAAAGCATGTAGTTTTTTTATCAATGAATTTACAGAAACTAGTATGCACAAGCACTATATTGATCAGAAAACTACAATATCGATTTCGTTGATTCATAACCAGTTCATTTCATATTACTGCTAACGCGTATAGATTAATTTCAAAAGCGTTAATGCCCAAATAACTTTTTTAAAGTAAAAAAACATATTAATTAACTTAGGAATATTGTTTTTATTTTTGATGCCATTACTTATTATGGTTTAGGATAATAAATTAAAAAATAAAGCGTACCATGAGGAGTATCATTGTTGTTATATTATTACTGAAAACCCTCAATGCTTTTTCGCAAGATCGAATAGACTCAGCAATGACCTTTTTGAGCGAAAAATATCCACAAGAAAAAATTCATCTCAGTTATAATAAATCGAGCTACCTAGCCGGAGAAACTATTTGGTTTAAAGGATTTGTTTTTTCTGGTTACCACTTAACAGATATCTCTACCAATTTATATATTGAAATAATGGACGAGCGCAAATCTATTGTTTGCAAAAGCAAGTTTCCAATCATTCAAGGAATTGCAGAAGGTAGTTTATCCTTGCCCGATTCTATAGCAGAAGGAAATTATTTTGTGCGTGCCTATACCCAATGGATGCTCAATTTTAGCGAATCGTTTCAATACATTCAATCGCTAAAAATATATAATAACAACTCGCAAAAAAAATTACAAGAACAAGCTATAGCATGGACTGCAACTGCATTTGTAGAAGGAGGTAGCTTAATTAATAACCGAAATGCAAATATTGCTATTCGTTTAAATGCTATAGGTGCATTGCCTTTAAACTGGTCGGGTTATATAATTGACAGCCAAAACCCATCCATCAAAATAAATAGCTTTATAGCTTTAGATGAAAATATAGCTACTACAAATTTTACACCCGCTGCTGGAAAATCGTATCAAATAGAGGTTGTAGATAATGCTGGTATTACAAATTCAATTGCATTGCCACCAGTGCTTTTGAAAGGCGTTGGATTAAGTGTTGAACAAACCGATACAACACTTGGTTTTAGAATTGATGTTGCTGAAAATGCAGTTAAAGAAAATTTTAAATTAGTGGGTACTATTGATAATGATATCGTATATCGCTATAATGTTAAAAATATAGATACTGTTTTAACCCATTGGTTTTCTACCAAAGAAATGCCCAAGGGTGTTTTGCGCTTAACATTGTTTAACAGCGAGTATGTAGTTGTTGCAGAAAGGCTTTGTTTTTTATTTAATCAAAAAACAATAATGCCAACTTTTGATAGTGTACAAATAAATACTTCAGCTAGAGCAATTAATGAATTTTCAATAGTGGCCGATTCTAGTAAACGTTATGTTGTTTTTGTACAAGATGCGGCAGAACAAAACAATTTAATAGAAAACGGAATTTTGAGTGCTTGTTGGTTAACCCAAGATTTTAAAACAAAAATACATGGTGCAGAAAAATATTTTCTGTATCCTACACAAGCAAATAAAAAAATACTCGATGCCATTTTAGTAACCGAGCAATGGACAAGATTTAATTGGCAGGATATTTTAGCAAAAAAGTTTCCATACATAAAATACAATAAAGACAATTACTTGACTTTTTTAGCAAAAGCATTGTACAATAAAAAACCACTAATTAATGAAACCATTAACTTGATTGTGTTTCAGCCAGATTCCACTAAACAAGTATTACAAGCTAAAACCGATTTACAAGGTCAATTTTTATTAGATGGCTTGGCTTATGAAGGAGATGCGAAAGTCACATACCGTGCTACAGGCAGAAGAATTGTATTGGATTCAGTGAAAATTAATTTTACAGAAATTGAAGCCAACAGTATGTACCTATCAGCGCTACCAAAAACAGCAGACAGTTTGGTGATACCTACTGTTGCAAAAAATAGTATTTCGCAAAAAGCAATTGAACAGTTAGATTTTTATAATATAAAAGAATCCAATAAAGAAGTGCACGAATTAAAAGCAGTGACTGTAAAAACGCGTGTTCAAACTCCAACAGAATTATTAGACGAGAAACTTAGTTCGGGCAGGTTTTTTAATCCTAGGTCAATGATTTACGATTTTGTAAATAAAGAGCAACCCGTTACACCCGGAACTGATTTGTTTAATTGGTTAAAAGCAAGGGTGCCCGGTGATCCGAAGCTTACTTCCTATTATATTGATGAATTTCTGATTAATAAACAAGATGCAGAATCGCAAATTAGTACCTTATCGGTTGATGTTGTTGCTATGATTAAAATTCAAGGGCGTGGCGCCTCACACCAAGTATTTATTTATTTAAAACGTGGCGGAGAAATGTATGCCAATGCAAAGTCACTCCGCAATGTTTTATTAAATGGGTATACAAAATCAAAAGCGTATATCCAACCAGATTATTCAAAACCAATCTATAAAAATTGGCCATCAGATACGCGTTCAATACTTTATTGGGGTAATTCATTTCAAACAGACACTGCCCGTCAACCTTATAAAATTCAATTCTACAACAACGATAAAGCGCGCCAATTCCGCGTAATTGTACTGACTATTGATGATAATGAGGCGCCGCAGTATTTTGAAAAAATATTGAATACCTTTAACCCATGAGTATTGTTGAAAAAATAAAATCAAATCCGCGCTCTAGTACTTTGGTATTAGGATTATTCTTATCAAACTATCGACCAAGGTGGTGGGTACGCAATTTGGTTAACCCATTTTTTCGTCAAACTGGAAAAAAAGTTGTTATTAGATCTAGGGCTAGGCTTGATATTTTGCCTTGGAAAAAATTTTCAATTGGGAGTAATACTATTATTGAAGATTTTTCTTGCATCAATAACCAAGTTGGGGATGTAACTATTGGCAATAACTGCACCATTGGTTTAAGTAATACCATTATTGGTCCTGTGCATATTGGCAACAATGTTATCATTGCTCAAAATGTATGTTTGTCTGGATTGAATCATGGATATGAAGATGTTACTATACCAATTGTTCAACAACCATGCGATATGCAATTAATTACCCTTCAAGACGGATGTTGGATTGGTGCCAATTCCGTTGTGGTATTAGGCACAACCATAGGCAAACATGCCATAGTAGCTGCTGGTAGTGTTGTAACCAAAGATGTAGCGCCTTTTACCATAGTTGCTGGCAACCCTGCTAAGCCAATTAAACAATATAATAACAGCGCTAAGCAATGGGAGAAAGTATAATTTATTTTCAAACAAAGTCTTTATAAAAATCAATTCATAACCTAGTTAGGCATAAGTTTGTATACAAAATTTTTTGTATCCGTATATGTCTATAGTTAAAAGTGAAATAGTTTTTGAGAAAATAAGTTTACTAATTACACACTATAATAGAAGTGGCTCTCTTGCTAATTTGCTTGAACGGTTAAGTCAACTACAAATGCATTTTGCAGAAATAATTGTTTCGGATGACGGAAGTAAAGAGGAGCAACAGCTACAACTACAATTATTACAACAGAAATTTGATTTTCGTTTAATTACTACTCCTGTTAATAAAGGATTAGCAAATAATATCAATAAGGGTCAAGATGCTGTAAAAACACCCTATACCTTATATATTCAAGAAGATTTTATTCCATCAGATATATTTCCTGAAAAATTAGCGGCTTCATTTGCTATTTTAGAAGAGCGGCCAGAATTTGATATCGCAAGGTATTGGGCTTATTGGAAGTATCCATACTTAGCACCGATTCGAAATGGTTTCTCAGAAATGGAATTCCATATTTTAAAAGGAGGTTACGCTAAATTTTATGTTTACAGCGATGCTTGTCATTTGCGCCGAAGTAATTTCCTTCAAAAATTTGGACGCTATCCCGAAGGCGGTATAAAAAGTGATAAGGCTGAATATTTAATGATGATGTCTTTTTTGCACAAGAAAGGAAGGGCCATTTATTACGACAAGTACAATGAGTTATTTGCGCACCAAAACAGTTTAGATGAGCCAAGTACGGTAAGTAGAAATTATCTTTCTTCAACTGAAAATAGAGTAGTATCGAAAGTTCGCAACCTCTATCGATACCTAAAATTTAACGTTGACTTTTTCTTTCCAAGAAATTAATTTCATCTAAACTAATAAATTGGTACCCCAAGCTTTTTAGTGTTGGAACGATTATTTTAATAGCATCAAGTGTTCTATTATTGTGCCTTCTTATTATTGCCTTTAATAAATTTTTATCGGCATTAGAATCATGCATTAATACAATTCCCCCCTTATTTTTTATAATAATTTTTAAGTATGCTTCAGCACATTTTTTAGCACCATCCTTATCAAATTTACTCCAATACCACCAATCAGCAGCGTCAATAGTCCAGCCAATTGGGCCAATATAATTATTTGCAGATATTAAATGACTGTTTAGATGCCTGCTTATTTCTGCATTCCAATAACCATGTGGTGGACGAAAATACATTGGCTGATTATTGGTGTATGGCAGTAATAAATTTTCGGTTTTAGTTATTTCAGCTACCAAATCTTTCCCTTTTGTAAATGCTTTTACCATATTTGGATGGCTATAAGTATGGGATCCAATAATATGGTTAAGGTCTTTAACTGCTTGAACTATTTTTGGAAACTTTTTTATGAAATGTCCTACCATAAAAAAACTAGCAACAATACCTTCGCCTTCAAGATATTGTGCTAGTGCTAAAGTGTTTGGTCCTTTATTTTTTAAATACGATATACCAGGTCCATCATCAAAACTTAAACAAACTGTTTTATCAGGTAGAGCTGTACCTGTTAATATTTTTTCAGAAAACATACATTTTAGGGGTAATAAAACGGCACAATTGCAGCATTGATTACTGTTTGTAAAATTAATGTTTTTTAGAATTAGTCTTTTAGATTAAACCAATTAGATTTTTTAAATAGTTAACTTTTAGAACCCCCTTTGCCCTGCAGGTCTTGCTTTTGGCAATTCTTTACGAGGTAATTTTTGATCTCTTTGTGAAGCATCAAAAACAAAACTTGCTACAACAGTAGCCATTTGTTGTAAGTCTGCTTCAATTAAATGATCGTATACATCCATATTACTATGGTGGGTACGGGTATCGTATTCAATAGGATCTTGTATAAATTGAAACCCTGGTAAACCAACGCCATCAAAGGATTGGTGGTCTGTTCCGCCAGTATTACTAATGGTGATAGTTCCTTCAGTAATATCTTTTAGTGGTGCAAACCATTGCGAAAAGATGTCTTTACAAGCTTCGTTTCCTTGTAAATAAATTCCCCTAATTTTTCCAGTACCATTGTCTATGTTAAAATAAGTAGATAATTTTTCGTGATCAGGTAGCAATTGCATAGTGGATGGGTCTGCAAATGTTTTTTTCACATATCCCCTAGAACCCAAAAGGCCTTGTTCTTCGCCACTCCATAAACCAATTCTAATGGTTCTTTTGTTTTGAATATTGAGTGTTTTTAAAATGCGCAATGCTTCAAGCATTACCGCACTACCTGCTGCATTGTCTGTAGCACCTGTTCCTGTATGCCAAGAATCTAGGTGCGCACCAATCATTACAATTTCATTTTTTAAGATAGGATCAGTTCCAGGAATTTCTCCAATCATATTATAACCTTGCAAATCTTTTGTTTGAAACTTCACTTTTACATCTGCGTCTAGCTTTACGATGGTTCCTGCTTTTGTAAGTCTAAGAATGGTATTATAGTCTTCAATGCCAATTACAATATCCAAGAAATTTTCTGGATCAGTTCCTTTGTATGCTCCTCCTCCTTGTGTATACAATGTGCCATCATGATTACGGGTACTCGTGCTTAAAATAGCTATTGCACCCTCTTTAATTGCCAAATTTTTAAATAATGCAAGAACATTCATTGCGCCTCCGCCACCTCGAAATTGCATTTGACCGCCACCAGTTCTTGGAGCCGCAGGTGCTGCACTAGCCATTTTAGACAGATCATCACTATTGTAACGAGTAGCATCTGCTTTAAAACTTTGATTATAAGTATCTAACTTATCCATCACAATAATTTTACCCTTTAAATTTCCTCTATAAGCATCTAAAGACAGGGAATCTGTTAAACTAACAGCAATAATCTCTGCATTTTTTAAACCCTTTGTTCCGCCGCACCACGCTTTTGGGTAGGCTTCTAAAGATTTATAATAAGGAGCCGTAATGGCCAAATAACTTTTTTGCAATTCCCAACCCTTACCAAATTCACCCCAAGGGTCAATGCTTGCATTGGTAATTCCCCAACTATTTAATTTGTCTTTTGCATAGTTAGCGGCCCTAAAATAGCCAGGAGAATTGGTTAGTCGATTACCACTTTCATCGGTTAAATGAAAAATAATATCCATGATTTGAGAGTGTTTTAAGCCCTCAACCTTAATTTTTTCAATAGTTGCATTGTCTATTTTTTCTTGTGCAAACAATCCAATACTACTGGCTAGTAAACCTAGCAACAGAAATCCGAATGGTTTTTTCATATTAATTAGTTTGATTCAATGTAAGTAAAATTTGGGGGATAAAGGACAGTTTTAGGTTAAATAGCATTTTGTTGCTATGAACAGCCAAACTATTCAAGAAGCTTTTTAGAAATACAACATAATTAGGGATATTTTTATCCATCTAAATTAGCTAGTTCCTTGATCTTAGACCACACACCATCATCAACAGGAATACCTATTGCTAGATTCTCGTGACGCGTTTTTAAAGACTGTTCTCCAGGATAAAAAATTTCGCTATTTTCTGTTATAGGAACCGACGTTTTTATTTGAGTGATGGTTTCTGACAATACTTTATCTATCAATTCTTGGGTATTAATTTTTAAGGGGTTGATGGCAATAAACACTTGGCAACAACTGCCGCAACTGCCTTTATCGAATTTATCAATGGCAGCGGTAGATAAACCTCCAGAAAGTATTGAAGCTAGTACATCTAATAAAATAGCAAAGCCAGATCCTTTCCAAAATCCCATAGGCAAAATACGTCGGCTTTCTTCAATAGCACCTGGGTCATCGGTTAACGTTCCATTCATATCAAATCCTCCAGGATAAGGTAGTTTTTGATTTTTTAAACGCGTTACTTGTAGTTTACCATAAGAATATTGAGACATGGCCATATCTAAAACAAGGTGCCCTTCTTTTCTAGGAACAGCCATAATAAAAGGGTTATTTCCAATACCTCCTGATGTTGCACCCCAAGCAGGCATACAAGATTCAGTATTGGTCCAACAAATACCAATATATCCTTTTTCGGCAGCCTGCCAACCATATGCACCTCCGCGCATCCAATGCGTAGTATTATTTAAGCTAACTAATCCTACCCCATTTTTTTCTGCAATTTCAGTGGCACGGTTCATGGCAAATATTGCATTTAATATACCGGGTGCGAGATGGCCATTGTATATTTCTAAAGCCCCAAGGTTTGATTCAAGTGTTGGGCTAGCATGCACATTAATCCATCCTTTGTGAATATAATCTACAAAACGCTCGACTCTGTTTAATCCATGAGAGTATACCCCATCTCTGCTAGATTCTGTATGAATTCTTGCACAAATTTCTGCACGATCTTCTGTCATTCCAGCAACTGTGAAAGCTTTTTTAACAGTCGTTTTCATTTCTTCGAAACTAATTCTGGTCATATAAATTTTTAAATATTTTTTTATAGGTGTTGAATTAAAAACAATATAACTGTTATTTTTTATCGTAACTAATTCT